>ERZ500997.18-NODE-18-length-93151-cov-11.390264_pt1 | contig 93151 bp, 77 predicted proteins | sample MGYA00248826_ERZ500997 | MGnify/ENA primary metagenome ERZ500997 (study PRJEB25958, sample SAMN03398524) | human skin metagenome | study: EMG produced TPA metagenomics assembly of the Human Skin Microbiome Metagenome (human skin metagenome) data set.
AACTAATTAAAAACTTATTTACTATTCTGGTAAAAATAAAAATATATCATTAAAAATAAAATCAATGTATTATTTAGTCATATTATGCTAACCATATTTATATTAAGAAAATAACTTTTTAATTAGTTTAGAATTATTTTAAAGAGGCAGGTTATTATTTTATGTATAATTTTTTCTATGGACTATTCCTTTCGGGTAGTATGATCATCGCCATTGGCGCTCAAAACATACATGTTATTAAAAATGGCATAGCAAAGAATAATATTCTTTGCATCGTGCTAATTTGTTTTTTATGTGATTTTCTATTGATGTCAACAGGTGTTTTCTTTGTAGGATCAATTTCAAAGATCAGTAAGAGAGCAACCCTAATAATTTCTATTCTGTCTGTATTTTTTCTTCTCATCTACGGCGCACTCTACTTTCAGGAGTGCGTCCAAAAATAGGAATAATACTAATCCTTCTTTTTATTCAGATAAGAAAACTTCATTATTCAAGTCTATTATCACTACATTGGGTGTAACCTTATTAAATCCTCACGTCTATCTTGATACTATAGTTATTGTAGGAGGAATATCTGCCTCTCTTACCTTTGAAGAAAAAATATTTTTTATTACCGGTACTTTAATTTCTTCTTTTATGTGGTTCTTTGGGTTAGGATATTTCTCAAAATATTTATTAAATTTTCTCAGAAGCAAAGTTGCCTGGATAGTATTCGACACTTTTGTTGGTATATTTATGTGGTTTATTGCATCTACTATAGCGCTGTTTTGTTATAGGGAGATGATGAAATGATCGCATCTGCATCAACAGAATCATTTTAAAATTTTTCTGACCTTTATACCTTTCGTGTTTTATTTAAAAAGATATGATTAATTTACCTTAACCAGCCAGAAGTGTTGATTAAATAAAAGCGGATTCATCACTTTCTCTCTGGATCTTCTTTACTAAATGGTATTAATCAGAAAAGAACTTATTTTATTACTGCATCAGATATTATCTGGAAGTTTATTAATAGCTCAATACAATAGAAAGATTGACGAGGTTCTGGCCGGGGATGTCACTAATCTGACACTTTTAGAAATAGTGATAGGTGGTAAATAATATAACTATTCGATTTAATTGGTCGGCGAGAGAGGATTTGAACCTCCGACCCACTGGTCCCAAACCAGTTGCGCTACCAAGCTGCGCTACTCGCCGATACAACACTACTAACAGCAAAAGCTAACACATTATTTTGATTGGTGCGAGGGGGGGGACTCGAACCCCCACGTCCGAAGACACTAACACCTGAAGCTAGCGCGTCTACCAATTCCGCCACCTTCGCATACCATCAAACTTATTGGGGTGGCTAATGGGACTCGAACCCACGACAACTGGAATCACAATCCAGGGCTCTACCAACTGAGCTATAGCCACCTTTGATAACCACAAACTGGTTCATCCTTTTTCTGACACTATCTGTCTGTAGTGAAAAAGAATCTGCTGAACCAACGCAGCCAGTTTACTACCTCAGCTTTAGCGCACAAACAAAACAGTGGCGCGCCCGACAGGATTCGAACCTGAGACCTCTGCCTCCGGAGGGCAGCGCTCTATCCAGCTGAGCTACGGGCGCGTAGCCGCGTAGCGCCGTCGCGGATGGGCATAGTACGGATTTGAGCTCATGCTGTCCAGTGCTTTTTATACAAAAGCCTGTGTTTGTTTACGCTTTGCACACTGTCTGGCCTTCCACCGCTATCAGGTTTGGAGATTACAGAAAGTTTATACATGAGCAAACAGACTGGTGCCAGCTTCTCCCGGAATTGCGATGCTGTTAACGTGATTTTCGGCGGGGCCTGACTGCAAAATCTGCACATCATTATGTTTTACTTTTCTTAACCCTCACTAGTCCGGTGATCAAAGCGTCTTTTCATACGTTTTATAAAACGTGCCACCCGCCACGCATGCTTTATGCAGTAGCCATAAAATATAAATATCAGCAGAAATAGCGAGAACATTATCCAGTCGGAGATGAATGACAAATTTTGCCCCAGAACGCCAATTCCCGCCAGCAGGACTGCTATCAGCGTAATCAGCATTAAAGTCTGGCCTGACGTAAAACCAGCGCGCATGATCAGATGATGAATATGTTGTCTGTCAGCCGCAAAAGGACTCATACCTTTACTCATGCGCCGGTACATAATCGCTACCATATCCATTAGTGGAATGGCTATCAGCCAGAGTGCTGTCACCGGAGCGATTGCTGGCAACTCTCCCTGCGTAGATTCCAGTAAGATCCAGATAATGGTAAAACCAATAAGTGTACTACCCGCATCTCCCATAAAGACTTTGTAGCGCCGCCCCATTATCCCTAAGTTAAACAAAATGTGAGGGGTAATAGTGGTAATCATTATCAGACACCATATGCCAAGGCTGATGTAGCCGCTGCTAAACAACAAAATCCCCATTGCCAAAAAGGTAACGCAGGAAAGGCAGCCAAGCAGCCCGTCAATACCATCAATCATATTGAATGCGTTGATTGAAGCCCAGACAGCGAACAGTGTTAATATGTAACCGAACGGACCCACTACCATCTCCCAGGGGCCCAGAATAAACCCAAAACTTAGCAAATAGAGTTTACCTGTGAACATCATTACGAGTGCGATAATTGCCTGAACCAGTGCACGAATTTTAACACTGACGTCAAAACGATCATCAAGTATGCCGATGAATACCAGCACCCAGGCGCTGAAAAGATACAACCTGATTTGCGGAATGTGATGATGCATGATCGCAAAGGCGAAGCAGATTCCCGCCATGACTGAAACACCGCCAGCCAGAGGAATTGCACCCTGATGACGTTTACGTAATCCAGGCCTGTCCACCAGACCAACGTGCTTAGCCGCTTTGCGGGCATAAAATAGAAATGCCAGTGTAAATATAAAAACCGTGGCAAATTCGGCACTAGTTCTAAGTAAATTCACACTAAATCCGTCTCTGCTAATTGTTCCCCGCCTTGGTAAACAATAATCAAGCCACCGACACATATCCGATTTTGATTCCCTGATGACCTAAGGACAAATCCGGATTATATCTGTTATCAAGGCGTAGTATGTGTGGTTTTGCAGAAATGATCCTATAACTCCGCCAGCAAAAACGCCACGTCTGAACGTGGCGTTTATCAAACTTTCTAAATAACGTTACATGGCAAGGCTGCCTGGATGGCTACCGACAGGCAAGAACGCATTTCCCTTCGCGCCCAATCGTCACGTCAGTAATGCTAAACTGCGGGAGGCACGATGCAGACAGTCGCAAACCGACTACTGACTACTGACTACTGACTACTGACTACTGACTACTGACTACGGCTCAATCACTCTCTCATCCTGCGAGTGTTACGAGCGTTTCATCATATCGAAAAAGTCATCATTGGTTTTCGTCATCGCCAGTTTGTTGATGAGAAACTCCATCGCATCGATTTCACCCATTGGATGAATAATCTTGCGCAGGATCCACATTTTCTGTAGCTCTTCCTGCGAAGTCAGCAACTCTTCTTTGCGAGTGCCTGAGCGATTATAGTCAATTGCAGGGAAAACACGTTTCTCAGCGATTTTACGTGACAGATGGAGTTCCATATTACCTGTCCCTTTAAACTCCTCGTAGATAACCTCATCCATCTTAGAACCGGTGTCAATCAGCGCTGTAGCGATGATAGTCAGGCTACCACCTTCTTCCATATTTCGGGCTGCTCCAAAAAAACGTTTTGGCCGATGCAATGCGTTAGCATCCACACCACCCGTAAGTACCTTACCGGAAGCAGGTACTACCGTATTGTAGGCACGAGCCAGACGGGTAATCGAGTCCAGCAGAATGATCACGTCTTTCTTATGTTCAACTAAACGTTTGGCCTTTTCTATAACCATCTCAGCTACCTGAACATGGCGAGATGCTGGCTCATCGAAAGTAGACGCTACCACTTCCCCTTTTACCAGGCGCTGCATCTCCGTAACTTCTTCCGGCCGCTCGTCAATCAATAGCACCATCAGCACACAGTCTGGATGATTAAAAGCAAAACTCTGCGCGATGTTTTGCAGCAACATGGTCTTACCGGCTTTCGGTGGAGCCACAATCAGACCACGCTGACCCCGGCCAATCGGTGAAGCCAAATCCAGCACACGCGCCGTAAGATCCTCCGTTGAACCATTACCTCGCTCCATGCGCAAACGTGAGTTGGCATGCAGTGGAGTGAGGTTCTCAAACAGGATCTTGCTGCGGGCGTTCTCAGGCTTATCGAAGTTAACTTCATTAACTTTGAGCAGAGCAAAATAACGCTCTCCCTCTTTTGGCGGGCGGATCTTACCAGAGATGGTATCACCCGTGCGGAGATTGAAGCGACGAATCTGACTGGGAGAAACATAAATATCATCAGGGCCAGCAAGGTAGGAGCTGTCAGCAGAACGGAGGAAACCAAATCCGTCCTGCAAAATCTCCAGCACACCGTCTCCGAAGATATCCTCGCCACTTTTTGCATGTTGCTTGAGGATAGCAAAGATAATGTCCTGCTTGCGCATTCGCGCCAGGTTTTCCAGTCCCATATTCTCGCCGAGAGTAATCAGATCAGAAACCGGCGTATTTTTTAATTCGGTAAGATTCATAATGGTGGGTTCTTAAACTCGGGGTAAATCTCAAACTGTTTGTCGTGGATGATATGGCAATTATTACTCATATCTACTGATAGCATATCTCTTCCTGATTTCTCTAAAGATCATGATACAAACTGACAATCATCGACATGTCTGACAGGACAGACTTTAACGCTCAGGTAATTAATACAGCGTATAACAAGAGATAATGCTTCAAGATACTACAGGGTAAGTTCAGAGTGCAGCCGAGATAACATAGCATGCGAAATATCTGGCGTCCAGCAGTGGAGTAAAAATTCCGCTGTCGCCAGTGTAGGAAACAGCAAAAGCCTAAACTAAATTGGTATCCAGAAATTCTTTTAGCTGAGTTTTTGAAAGCAACCCGACTTTAGTCTTCTTCACTTCTCCGTTCACGAACAACAGCAATGTTGGAATACCACGAATACCATATTTTGGTGCTGTAAGTGGATTCTCATCGATGTTAAGCTTATAAACCGTCAGTTTATCGTTAAACGTTTTAGCGATATCTTCAAGGACAGGCGCAATTCTATTACAAGGCTCACACCACTCAGCCCAAAAATCAACAAGTATAGGGCGCGACTTCGACGCCTCAACGACATCGTTTTCGAATTGCTTGTCGGTTAACTTAATAGTAGAGCTACCTCCGGTAGGAATAGCCTTTTTTTTGTCGCTGCACATTAACTTAACTCCACTCAACAAGATTAAACCTAACTGGTTAGCACAGAATCGGCTAATAAAAAATAATTTTATTTCAATGGATACACTTTTGTATAACAACCGTAAAGTGATATTCTACCACGCTATGAGTAAAACACACTTAACCGAACAAAAGTTTTCTGACTTTGCATTGCATGCGAAGGTATTAGAAGCTCTTGCAAATAAAGGCTTTAATCACTGCACACCCATACAAGCACTCACTCTGCCATTAACACTGGCAGGACGAGATGTTGCAGGGCAGGCGCAGACAGGGACAGGTAAAACGATGGCGTTTTTAACGTCAACGTTTCATCATCTTCTCTCTCATCCCACAGCCGGAGAGCTGCGAGGCAACCAGCCCCGTGCGTTGATTATGGCTCCAACCCGTGAACTGGCGGTACAAATTCACGCTGATGCACAACCACTGGCGCTCACTGCTAATCTTAAACTCGGACTCGCCTATGGTGGGGATGGTTACGATAAGCAACTAAAAGTACTGGAGAACGGAGTCGATATTCTGATTGGCACTACTGGTCGTCTGATCGACTATACCAAACAGAACTATATTAATCTCAGTGCTATCCAGGTTGTGGTACTCGATGAAGCTGATCGGATGTTTGATGTCGGGTTTATAAAAGATATCCGCTGGCTTTTTCGTCGGATGCCAGCTGTGGCCACACGCCTGAATATGTTGTTCTCGGCCACACTCTCTTTTCGGATTCGGGAACTGGCATTTGAACATATGAATAACGCAGAATATATCGAAGTAGAACCGGAACAGAAAACCGGACATCGCATCAAAGAAGAGCTCTTTTATCCATCAAATGAGGATAAAATGCGATTGCTACAGACGCTGATCGAGGAAGAATGGCCAGAACGTGCTATTGTTTTCGCCAATACCCGGCATCGCTGTGAAGAGGTCTGGGGCTATCTCACTGCTGATGGTCATCGCGTTGGGCTGCTTACCGGCGATGTGGCACAGAAAAAACGTCTGCGTATTTTAGATGACTTTACGAAAGGAGATATCGACATTCTGGTAGCAACAGATGTCGCTGCACGTGGTTTGCATATTCCAGAAGTCACCCATGTATTTAACTATGATCTCCCCGATGATCGCGAAGATTACGTGCACCGAATCGGTCGGACCGGACGTGCTGGCGCCAGTGGCCACTCCATCAGCCTCGCCTGTGAAGAGTACGCCCTCAATTTACCTGCCATTGAAGAGTATATTGGCCACGGTATTCCCGTAAGCCGTTACAACAGCGACGCTTTGCTCAACGCTCTGCCTGCGCCAAAACGATTAAACCGCCATCGTTCAGCCAGCGGCACCCGGCGCGGAGGGAATAACCGCCGAGGTAACACACCTCGTCATCCGCGCAAAGGGACAAGTTAACGTTACTATGATCAACAGGCCCTCACTCTATGCGGCAATTGATCTTGGTTCCAATAGTTTTCATATGCTGGTAGTGCGGGAAATTGCTGGCACTATACAGACAGTAACAAGAATAAAGCGTAAAGTGCGTCTGGCCGCCGGATTGAACCAGAACACTCACCAGCTCACAGAAGAGGCAATGGCAAGCGGCTGGCAGTGTCTTTCCCTCTTCTCCGAACAGCTTACAGGGATCCCAAAGCAACAAATTCGTGTAGTGGCGACTGCTACCATCAGATCCGCTACTAACGCTGAGACTTTTCTGAAAAAAGCGCAACATATTTTGGGCTGCCCTATCAGCGTCATCAGCGGTGAGGAAGAAGCCCTGCTGGTTTATCAGGGGATGTCATACACCACGGCTGGATCTGATAAGCGCCTGGTAATCGACATCGGTGGTGGCAGCACTGAATTAGCAATCGGTATCGGTCCCCATACAACGGCGTTGTATAGTCTTCCCATGGGTTGTGTAACCTGGCTCGACCGCTATTTTACCGGAGGTCATCTCAATAAACACAATTTTAAACTGGCTGAACAGGCTGCCTGCAAACTTCTCCATCCTGTAGCAAGTCAGTTGCGAGCCCAAGGCTGGGAAGTCTGTGTTGGCGCATCTGGTACCCTGCAAGCGCTGCAGGAAATAATGATGGCAAAAGAGCTGGATGAATTCATTACCCTGAAAAAACTGCGGCAGCTGAAGCAGTACACTATTGAGTCTGGCAGAGTAGCCTCTCTGAATATAGAAGGTTTAAACCATGAACGTGCCTCGGTTTTCCCCGGTGGTCTGTCAATATTGATCGCCATCTTTCGGCAGCTAAAGATCAATCACATAATGCTGGCTGGCGGTGCACTGCGGGAAGGTCTGGTCTATGGCATGTTGCATCTGTCCATCGATGATGATGTACGCAGCCGCACACTGCATAGCATCCTGCACTGCTTTAATATCGATACAATTCAGGCTGACCGTGTTCGCCAGCTGGCACTTAATTTGTTGGAACAGGTCAGGCAAAGCTGGCAGCTGGATGAAAGCTGCCGCCATTACCTTGAAAGCGCCGCTTTCATTCACGAAATAGGCCTTAGCGTAAATTTCAGGCAGGCTTCTAAGCACGCAGCTTATCTTATTCACCATTTAGATCTGCCGGGTTTTACACCAGCACAGAAAAAATTGTTAGCAGCGCTACTGGAAAATCAAAGCGGCAATATCGATCCGTCTTTACTCACCAAACAAAACGCACTGCCGCCACATCTGGCAAAGTATCTTTGTCGCTTGCTACGACTAGCGATAATTTTTGCCACCACTCGTCACGACAATGCCTTATCTGCAGTGCAGCTTTCCACAAATGGCGATGAACTGCATGTAAATTTACCTGCGAGATGGCTTGAAGCGCATCCATTACGTGCAGAACTACTCGAACAAGAGCGCCTTTGGTACTCGTCTGTACTTTGGTCACTGACCATTTCCTGACAAACACTTTGCCCATATCACTCAGTTTGCTATAAACACACTTCTGTCTACTTATCTATGCAGGAAAGCAAATGTTACCCTCCCACACAGTCACACAGACCATCACACGCAACTGGATTGATCTCTATGAAACCATCTGGAAACCAGAATTTTTTTCACGCTGGGCATTCGGCCTATGTCAGGGAGAGATGATCCAAGATGGCGATCACTGGAAAACAGGTAGTCTGGACCAGGAGATCAGAATCCGTTTCACGCCATACAATGCATTTGGCATTATGGACCACTTTGTAACAACCCATTCAGGTAAAGAGAGATATGTACCAATGCGTGTGATCGCTAACCAGTGTGGAGCTGATGTGATTATCACACTATTTCAGGATGAACTTACCTCAGATAAACTTTTTTCTGAAGCTATTGCAGCAACAGAGCATGATCTCCAGAAGCTAAATCTGGTCATGACGGGCTAGTCTGTGGGATTGAGGCATTTTGCACAACAGCAAAACTGACTGAAGAGCAACAACCAAACTTTTACACAGAACCTGAGTAGCAAAGCAAACAACACTACTTTTGCCGCTTTGATGGCATCATCCGTAGTAGCGTATTATCCCTGATAACATAATGGTGCAGGAGAGCCGCCGCGGCATGCAGACCAATCAGCCAGTATCCTAGCGGCGCCAGCGTTCGGTGCCAGTCAATCAGCATACCAGCGATTTCGCCATCACCTGGGCTCGCGGTGGGCATCACAATACCAAACAGCTTCCAGTCAGCACCGCGGCAATACCGCGATATCAGGCCCAGTGCCGGCAAAATAATAAACAACGAATAAATTAACATATGGGCCAGCTTTGCCAGCCAGACCTGCCAGTGCGGCGGAGCCGGAACAATAACAGGCTCAGTATACTTTAAACGCAAAAGAAGCCGTGCCAGCATCAATGCCAGTATTGTGGCACCACAACTGTAATGAACAGCGAGTAACAGCGCGCGCAGGCCAAGGCCCCGCTCAACATAATCGCGTACCTCTATTGTAACGTAAACCACCACCACCAAAACAAAAACCAGCCAGTGCAAAGCAATCTGGGATGAAGCATATTTGCTCTTCATCAGTTTCTCCCTCAGCTAAAAATAGCTAACCGTGTTTACGCTTACACGTAACCTGTCAGTTAGTCATTAATCCATTAGTTAACAAAAAATTTTGGCCTGACAGCACATCAAAAGGCCACTTAATCCGACAAAATCAGTGGCGACTATTTACCTGCGGCAATAAATCAATGCGAAAAAGCAGACAAAAAACAGCAAATCGCCCCAGACTCGGGAAGTGACTGGCATATAACGTGCTTGGGGTAACGCCCTGATTATTAACAACCGGAGGGCGATGCACCCGTTTAACCTGATGTTTCGCTCTATACTGCCGCACAACCAGTCAGTAAAATCGATAACAACACGCCCGGAAAACTGGGGAAAATTAACATGAAAAGCGATCAATAGCTAACATATTGATATTACAACAGTTTAAAATGGTACTAATCTGTATCAATCTAGTGCAGCTAATGTTACTTTTAAAAACCATTGCACAACAGCATCGCATCTGCCTGTCAGATGTTAGTAACACACAGTCAGCCAGAAAGGGCATTCCCGGAAAAGGGTAACAAAGACCCTGCCAGCCAGTACCGCAACAAATCCAGGGATAGAGCAATTCTGACGTAACAGACTGATATCTGCTTTTAGTTATTAATTACCAGGGATCCGCTCATGAAAAGGACATTATTTAAAAGCCTCTATTTCCAGGTTGTTGTTGCCATCATCCTCGGCGTATTGCTCGGCCACTTTTATCCCAATCTGGGCACAGAGATGAAGCCGCTTGGCGACGGCTTCGTTAAATTAATCAAAATGATTATTGCACCCGTGATTTTCTGTACCGTTACCACCGGCATTGCCGGGATGGGGAGTATAAAACAGGTAGGCCGTACCAGCGCCATTGCTCTGCTCTACTTTGAGATTACCAGCACCCTGGCGTTAATTATCGGTCTGGTAGTGGTGAACCTGATCCAGCCAGGAAACGGTATGAACGTAGACCCTGCCTCTCTGGACGCCAGCGTGGTGGCCGCTTACACCCAGCAGGCCCCTGAACAAGGCATCATCCCTTTTCTGATGGATATTATCCCCGCCAGCCTGGTTAGCGCCCTCTCCAGCGATAACATCCTCCAAGTATTACTATTTGCCATTCTGTTCGGCTTTGCCCTGCAGCGCTTTGCCGAGAGAGGTGAGCTGGTTTTTAACATCATTGATGATATCTCTCACATTATTTTTAAGCTGATTAATATCATCATGCATATTGCCCGGGTTGGGGCCTTCGGTGCCATGGCCTTTACCGTTAGTAAATATGGCGTAGGTTCGCTGGCACAGCTCAGCCAGCTGATTATCTGCTTCTACATTACCTGTGCACTATATATCGTCCTTGTGCTGGGTGTGGTTGCTCGTCTGGCTGGTTTCAATATTTTCAGATTTATTGCTTATATTAAAGATGAGCTGTTAATCGTGCTGGGTACCTCTTCATCAGAATCAGTGCTGCCACGAATGCTAAATAAAATGGCAACACTGGGCTGCAAAAAATCGGTGGTGGGGTTAGTCATTCCTGCGGGTTACTCACTTAATCTGGGTGGCACCTCAATCTATTTAACCATGGCAGCGGTTTTCATCGCCCAGGCCACTAACATCCATATGGATATCTGGCACCAAATCACGCTGCTGTTGGTACTGCTGCTCTCCTCCAAAGGTGCCGCCGGAGTAACCGGCAGCGGCTTTATCATACTGGCCGCCACCCTCTCCACCGTCGGACACCTGCCCGTAGCCGGGCTGGCATTAATCCTCGGTATTGATCGTTTCATGTCCGAAGCACGCTCGCTAACCAATCTGGTTGGCAACGGTGTAGCTACTATCGCGGTAGCGAAGTGGGTAAATGAGCTGGATGAAAAGCAACTAGAGTCAGCACTCGCTTCCGCAGAAAAAATCAGGAGTTAAACCAGTTCAAAACTGGCAATGAGGAGTACTAATCACACTAACTGGCAACGGCAGAGTGTAGAGATAACCGGGAAAATAGCATTATCATATAATGTATTCATCTCACCACTCTTTCTTACCGGGCCAGCAGCATCTTATATTGCTGACTCTCAATCTGCTATTGAGTATCGATATTCAGATTTTCCACCAGAAATTTTAGTCACTACGAACAGGAATGGCGCATAACAAGGAACACATTGTCTGTCTGGACAATAATAAGGGTTATCTACTCCGATGAATGCCACTTTTGAGAGCCAGAAACATGGTTGCTGTAGCCATCAATGGTAACGAGCAAACTCCTGCGGATGTTTTCTGCTATCTCACTACATAGCCCAAAACCTCGTACAGAGATTAAAAGGGTCCAGCTTTTATAATTCGGGTCTTAAAACCATGCCCTGCTACTGGACAATGAGTCGATGCATCCTAGTCTATTCTTAGGGAATAGAGGCCTGGAGAGCTTATATGTCGCAGATTGCCAAAATAGTGGGCTGGATTTTGGGCGTTATTAGCTTTTTGCTAGTAATAGTTGTCGTGTTCATAGCTACTTTTAACTGGAATCGCCTTAAGCCCACTATTAATCACAAAGTGTCGACAGAACTGAACCGTACCTTCGCCATTAAGGGTGCTCTGGGCATAGACTGGGTGCGTCACAGCAAAAAAACCGGCTGGCGCAGCTGGATACCCTGGCCCCAGATTCATGCAGAAGATATTATACTGGGCAATCCTCCTGCTATCCCGCAAGTCAAAATGGCTTGTCTGCCACGAGTTGACACTACGCTCTCGCTCCTTGCGCTACTGCACAAGCAGATCTATCTCCCGTGGATTAAGTTAAAACACCCTGATATCAACCTGATACAAACAGCAGACAAACACAATAACTGGACATTTAATTTCGCCAACAGCAACAAAAAAGCTGCCAGAACTTCATCATGGGCATTTCGTCTGGATAACCTCATTTTTGATCGCAGTGACATCACCTGGCGGGATGCCATCAACAAAGCCAATATTACCTTCAAAATCGATCCCTTAGGTAAACTAGTACCTTAATGCCCAGCTAACTGGGGAAGGTCATGCCAGAGCAATTGATACATCCGGCTATGTCTTTAGCTGGAATGCACGAGGCACCTGGCATAATCAGCCCTTAACAGGTACAGGGAAACTAGGAGGAATGTTGTCACTGCGTAGCAAAACCAACCCCTTTCCACTCCAGGCTGACGTACGCAGTGGCACTACCCAGATAAGCATTCAGGGAACACTGCTAAACCCACTCAATTTAAGTACCCTTAACCTTAACCTGCGTTTATCAGGTGATACACTGGCAAATCTTTATCCCCTGACAGGAGTGCTGTTGCCAGATACTCCCCCCTATAGCACGAATGGTCATCTCATTGCCCGAATCAGACATCAGCGAGGCGCACAATTCCGCTACAAGCAGTTCAATGGCCAGATTGGTGACAGCGATATTCATGGCTCATTGACTTACACTCAAAACAAACCCAGACCATCACTGACTGGCCAGTTAACATCAAGGCAACTGCGCATTGCCGATCTCGGCCCTCTGATCGGTGTCAACTCGGGCAAGGGAAGTGAGAGGACCGAACGCGCCAAAGCGGCGCGAGGCGAAGCTTACACCCAACCCGCCGACCGCATACTGCCTCATGATAAATTTGATATCAAAAGCTGGCGCAAGATGGATGCAAACGTAACATTTAGCGGACAACATATCGTACAGAGCAATAAACTCCCTCTGGAAGATCTTTTTACTCACCTGACACTAACAAATGGTAATTTGCTACTCGATCCGTTGCGCTTTGGCATTGCAGGAGGCAAGCTCAACACCAGTCTTCTGTTAAAAGGAAGGCGATCTCCAATGCAGGGCCGTGCCAGTTTAACTATCCGTGCAATCAAATTACAAAAACTGTTCCCTGGAGTGGAAGCAATGAAGAAAAGCCTGGGGCAGCTAAATGGTGATGCGACAATAAGTGGCAGAGGCAATTCGGTGGGAGATTTACTGGCTACCAGTGACGGCGATATAAAACTATTGATAAATGATGGGGTTATTAGCCGGAATTTGATGGAAATTGCTGGATTAAATATTGGTAATTACATTATTGGCCGCCTGTTTGGTGACGATGAGGTGAAAATAAATTGTGCCGCAACTAATCTCGGTATTCGCGATGGTGTTGCATGGCCGCGTCTGTTCATTTTTGACACAGAAAACGCAATCATCAGGGCTACAGGATATGCTAACTTAGCCACTGAGCGACTGGATTTAACTATTGCTCCAGAGAGCAAAGGCATCCGTATTATTACACTACGGTCTCCGCTCTATGTCCGCGGAACCTTCAAAAACCCCGATGTAGGGATAAAACCGCTCCCGCTAATTCTACGCGGCGCAGCGGCAGTAGCACTGGGGACTATAGTCGCACCAGCAGCAGCATTGCTGGCACTGATCTCCCCCAGTGGGAGCGATAAAAATCAATGCAATAATGTTTTGCAGCAAATAAGAGAATAGCCATTGCATAACGGTACGTATGGAACAGTATTATTCTCCGGAAAACATTTCAGCAATACATGAATGCGTGCTCGCACTTAATTTCTGCTCAAAAAATCAGTATACCCGTTTTTGAAGTAACACTTTCACATAGTCAGCCAACTGGCGGCCCAACGCCAGCGGCACATTTTGCGCAATCCGTTGATAACCGGTTGATGTTACGTGAAATTGCTTCCACTTACAAAATCGCACTAACCTAATGAATATACGAAAAATAGAAATTTCCTGCTACATAGCAGCATCCGGCAATTAAGATTTTACTTTTTAAACAATCGGGTCTATAGTATCGGCAATTTTTTTACTGGAGACGCCTTTTGGACGGTCACCCCGGCGATTGTGCCATTTAACTGGCGGGTAAACTTCCCTTCAGCGTTTGCCTGCCGTAAAACCCGGTGGGTAATGCATCATCGCTTTATCGGCGATTTCGTTCCCTAATTATTTTTCTATATCCGGTTAATCGGATGACGCGTGTAATTACGCTTAAATCACTTGCAATACACATAGTGATAAGCCGTTGCATGCAACTGTACCTAACTAACCAGAGGCAGAGATGAAAGAACCTCCAACCAGTCGTGGGCGAAAGCGGCGTGAGTCGCACGAGGAAACCTGAAGCACTTACTTTTTCTCGCCTGCTCCCCTGCCTTTCTCCCATCCCAGTTTTTCCGCCAGACCCCGGTCTGAACGATTTTGTTTTATTTTAAATGTGATGGGCCAGATTATGAAAAATCCCAACAGCACTTTCAGCCAGCTTTTTGCTATTGGCCAGCAGGCCGGCCAGACTCTGGATGGAACACTTAGTCAACTGCATAGCAGCCGCCAGGGGCTGACCTCTGACGAAGCACAAAACCGACTGGACGAGTACGCCCGTAATGTTATTGCCAGCGAAAAAGCACCTAATGTGCTTATCCAGTTCCTTCAGTCACTGAAAAATCCTTTTATCACTGTGCTGCTGGTGCTGGCAGCAGTCAGTTTTGTTACCGACATCTGGATTCCCTTACAAAACGGTGAAGAGACCTCACCTAAAGGGATGACACTCATGCTGGCGATGGTGTTTTTCAGCGCCTTATTACGCACTACCCAGGAATACCGCACTAACCGGGCAGCGATGGCCCTGAAATCACTGGTGCGCACCACGGCAACAGTTATTCGCCGGGCTACGCCACAAAGTGATCCCGCAATGGTAGAGATTCCTCTTGAGGATCTGGTCCCCGGAGATATTGTCAACCTTTCAGCAGGGGATATGATCCCTGCCGATATTCGTCTGCTGGAGAGCCGGGATCTGTTTGTCAGCCAGGCGGCACTAAGTGGCGAGGCCATCCCGCTGGAAAAATTCGCGACTCCATTTGCGCTACCTGAGAACAGCGAAGAGCACCAGTTACTCAGCCAGCCAGGCATCTGCCTGATGGGTACCAGTGTAGCCAGTGGTCATGCAACAGGTGTAGTCGTTGCCACCGGGCATCAGACCTGGTACGGCTCTCTTGCTACCTCTCTGCTAGGCGAGCGTCCTCAGACCGCCTTTGATCGGGGTGTCAACAGCGTCAGCAAACTGCTCATTCGCTTCATGCTGATAATGGTCCCTATCGTAATGTTTCTTAATGGCTTTAGCCATGGTAACTGGGGTGATGCATTTATGTTTTCCCTGGCAGTTGCGGTAGGTCTGACGCCAGAAATGCTTCCTATGATAGTTAGTGCTAATTTGGCCAAAGGTGCTGTTGCCATAGCGCGGCATAAAGTGGTAGTCAAGCGTCTCAATTCCATCCAGAATTTCGGCGCAATGGATATACTTTGTACTGATAAAACTGGCACGCTGACCCAAGATAACATCATTTTGTCGCAGCACCTCGACCTGACAGGTAACAACCACTCCAGAGTGTTGCAACTCGCCTGGCTTAACAGCTACCATCAAAGTGGCGTAAAAAGTCTGATGGATCGCGCTATCCTGCGCTACGGCCGTGGCAAAGATCCTATTCACGATTTGTGGCGCTACCAGAAAGTTGACGAATTACCCTTCGATTTTGAGCGCCGTCGTCTCTCTGTCGTCGTAGCCGATGAGCATGGCAAACAACTTCTCATCTGCAAAGGCGCGGTTGAAGAGATGCTGGCTGTGGCGACTCACTTGCGTGAGGGGGATACTATCCTGCCACTGCACAGCGACATCGCACGTAACATTCAGCAACGGGTCGATGACTTAAATCAACAAGGCTTCCGCGTACTCTTAATAGGCGAGCGCAATATGGCTGATGCGCCGTTACACGCTCCGTTATGCAAAGAGGATGAACGTGAACTGGTACTTGTCGGCCTGCTTACCTTTCTTGATCCGCCAAAAGAGGACGCTGCCGACGCACTCAGGGCACTGAATGATCATGGTGTAACAGTTAAAGTTCTGACCGGTGATAACCTGCTGGTTTCCAGTAAAATATGTCGTGATGTGGGCCTGTCACCAGGAGAGCCTCTCTGTGGAAGTGCGCTTGAACACATGAGTGATGCCGAGCTGGCACATCAGGCAGAACAGCGTCATCTGTTTTATCGCCTGACCCCCCAGCAAAAATCACGGGTAATAAAAGCGCTCCAGCAACGTAACCACACCGTTGGTTTCCTGGGCGATGGCATTAATGATGCGCCTGCTTTGCGTGACGCTGATATCGGTATTTCAGTCGACAGCGCTACCGATATTGCCAAAGAATCAGCTGATATCATTCTGCTGGAAAAGAGTCTGATGGTTCTGGAAGCCGGTGTGATTAAAGGTCGTGAGACTTTCGGTAATATCATTAAATACCTCAACATGACTGCCAGTTCTAACTTTGGCAACGTGTTTTCGATGCTGGTTGCCAGTGCTTTTATCCCGTTTTTGCCAATGCTGGCGATTCACCTGCTGATTCAAAATCTGATATATGATCTCTCACAACTAGCTCTGCCTTGGGATAAAGTAGACAAATCCTTCCTGCGCAAACCGCGTAGATGGGATGCCCGTAATATTGGCCGTTTTATGATTTTCATGGGGCCTACATCTTCAATTTTCGATATTGCTACGTGGGCTGTGATGTGGTTCGTATTTGCGGCCAACTCTCCAGAATCCCAGTCTCTGTTCCAGTCTGGCTGGTTTATTGAAGGGCTGCTATCGCAGACACTGGTAGTACATATGTTACGTACACGTCATATCCCCTTTTTCCAGAGTCGCGCGGCCTGGCCGGTGATGCTAATGACCGGGCTTGTCATCGTTGTAGGAATTACTATTCCATTTTCGTCATTTGGGCTCTCAATAGGAATGACACCACTGCCGCTCAGCTACTTCCCATGGCTGGTAGGGATTCTTACCTGCTACTGTCTGCTGGCTCAAGGGGCGAAAACGCTCTACATCCGACGTTTTGGAAAATGGATTTGAGGGGGGGGTCATGCGTAACTTCGACACATATGCTCTGATTACACTGTTTGTAGCAAGTCTGATTATCCTTACTAGTGGTATCAGAATGCTGATGTAACCCTCAGGCGCCTGCATAAGGCGCCTTATTCTCATCAGGCGGAGTCCAGGCAGAGCCTCTTCCTTTTTTATGTATCTGTGACAAATTTATTGTTGCTTCATTAACTTATTATGATTAAAACGCCTTCCTGAAGATCTAATATAACTCCTCTTTATGTCATTTTCTTTGATGGCCTTTTTACAAAAGGCTCTTATTTCTATGCTAAAGAAATAATGATTCTGGGACTATTCTTCCCTGTTCTGCTCAGCCGTTGCGCCTACGGCCCTGCACCTGCTGGTTTAGGTTTATTTACAGATGTTAAAGACCCTATTACTACAACTAGCTTATCAGGAAATAAAAAAGGTACATCATGTGTAAAATCGTAGCCTGGATTTGTAAATGAAGTAACTAATATTCCCCCCTGTCATGCATACACCTGCATCAAAAGGTGCCAGTGAATACTATCTTCTGGCTCGGGCATAAAAATAAAAACTGTTTATTCCTGCATTATCAAAATATTCCCTTATCAGTAATAGTATTTATTTGGCAGATTAATTCTGACTAAACAAACCATTAATATACCTGTTTCGCCTCACTTCTTTCATTATAGTAGATAGCATCAGGTAAATAGTATAGCGATTGCTATACTCAACTTTATGATTTTACTATCTTTTTTTATAAATTCACCCATGCTATTATTTTGACAATAGTTACTCTCTTACCTGTGGTCTGCTTCTATCTAGCGCAGCTCTAGTATCTTTTTTGACTGGAAAATGACATGAGTTTTTTTGCTACGATTGTTCTGGCTTTTAGCATGTCAATGGATGCCTTTGCGGCAGCCATGGCTGAAGGAGCTGCGCTGTCCCGTCCCGGCTTTCGGGAAGCTATTCGAACTGGTCTGATTTTTGGTTTTATCGAAACCCTGACCCCACTGGCTGGCTGGGTAATTGGCATGATAGCAAACCCATATATTATAGCCTGGAACTACTGGGTGGCTTTTGCTTTGTTAACCGTTATAGGCACACGCATGATCTTCGAAGGTATGCGTCGCAACATCGATCCAGAAGCGCGTGCAGCGCCCTGCAGACAGGGATTATTGATGTTAATCACTACCGCCTTCGCGACAAGTCTTGATGCCCTGGCAGTGGGGATGTGCCTGACTCTGCTCAATGCGAACATAGTGATTACCGTAATAGCGATTGGAGCTGCCACAACGCTGATGGTCACAGTGGGTGTCATGCTGGGCCGCCTGCTCAACTCAGTGTTTGGAAAAGTGGCTGAAGTTCTGGGAGGGGTTATATTAATTAATATCGGTTTTTTAATCCTGTCTGAGAACATCAACGTACTGGCTTACTGAGTATGACCGTTAAGGCTGGCTCTGGCAGGTGGTCGGTGAGAGAGGATTCGAACCTCCGACCCCTTCGTCCCGAACGAAGTGCGCTACCAGGCTGCGCCACTCACCGATGGTGGCGCATCTTACTGGCAGCCAGACCAAGCGTCAAGATTTTTCACCCCCCACTAATTGCTCCGGCTGATAACCTGCACCAGCGCTGATATCAATGATGTTAAAGGGCAGTAAATGCGCAGAAAGATGCAGGGAGAAATGAGGACTTCAAAATAACATGGTTAGCGCCACAATCACCTGCGACGGTAACAGATCAGCAGCAATCCTGTCACAATCGCCACCATACCAGCTAACTGTAAGCTGTGAAAGCGATGATGAAAACCGGGCAGAACCATCGATACCAGCCATACCAGAACATAGCTTAAACTCAGCAGGGGATATAAACGACTAAGGGGTAATGATCTGAGTGCTACAAACCAGCAAAACAATGATGAGCTATACGCCACTATCCCAATGAGCAGCACCAGTACGGGCAGACTTAGTATAACCACCTGATGCAACCATAGGGATAATTCACTCAGCGCCGGTAACCGCACCATTGCCCATTTCATTAAAAGTTGTGCGCTACTAACCAGTAACACGCTAGCGCCCGCCCAGACATACCCCTTCATGCGCTGATGCCCATCGATACAACTCCGGTGATTATCAGGGCAATACCCAGCCAGTGCCGAGAGTCTATTTCCTCGTGCCAGATGAGTCTGGCTGCCAGAGTGATCAAAATGAAGTTAATACTGAGCATTGGGTAGGCTACTCCTACCGGAAGATGCTGTAAAACCCACAGCCATACCAGCATGGCACAACCCAATAACAGCAGTGACAACAATAGCCAACACAGAATAACAACATGCCTTGCCTGGTGCGCTGCCTGCTTTTGACAAAGCTGACCACCACAACTTAGCACGCTGGCCAGCACAATCATCAAATAACTCATGATCGCTGGTAGTACTTATAGAGTACCAGTCGGCCCTGATGCCAGACAAAATCAGGCATGGGTAATCGGGGGAAAATGGGATCCTGACGGCGGTCGAGCTGCAGCACCAATGCAACATTGCCCGTAGTTCTGGCCTTTGCCAGCCAGGAGACAAATGCTGTTTGACTTACGTAACGATAACGGGAGTCAGGATAACTGAGGCCATAACTTAACTCGCCTTTTCCGTCATACATCAGGATATCACTGCGTTTTAATCCCCAGGCGAGAGAAGAGGCGACTCCGGACGAATTGGAAAGCACATAACGGCAGGTGATTAGCTCGTTGTGAACGGCCGAAATGAAGGGTTGTGGATGCTTATTACTGGACCGGAACTGCGGCGTAGCAGAGCCAACAAGCAGCGCTACGCCAAGAGGACAAAATGCTACCCAGTACCAGCGCTGCTTTGGTGCGCACCAGCACAGAAAACCAGCGAGCAACCAGATAGAGAACGCCAGTGCCGTTATCAGCACTTTCGGAATCTCGTAACTGGCATAAATCGGATGTTTTGCCAGGCCCCATGGCGCCCACAATATCACATCAATCGACAGGCAGATGAGCCCAAAAACAAGATTAATAGCCCCGTTGATTTTAAATACCTGAATGCGCCGTTGCAAAGCAACATAACCATTCTGAGCCATAAGAATAGCAAGAGGGGCAAAGCACGGCAAAACATAGGTGAGGAGTTTTCCTTTAGAAATACTCAGTAAAATCAATGGCATAATAAACCAGCACAACAGAAAAAAAGCCGAACTATTGTCTTCTTTTCGCCCCAGCCATCCCAGCTTCAGCGCGCCAGGCATCAATGCCAGCCAGGGCAAAACACCAACCAGCATCACTGGCAAATAGTACCAGAATGGCGCTTTATGCTGCGCATCTGGGTCGGCAAAGCGCCTGATGTGCTCTTCCCAGATAAAATAACGCCAAAAATCAGGCTCATATTTGGCCACTGCGATCACCCAAGGCAAGCTGACTATCAGCGCGGCAAAAAGTGCCAGCCAGCCCCAGCTTAACACCATCTTCCAGCGGTTCTGCACTATCACCCAGGGGAGCACACTAATCACAGGTATTACCAGGGCCAGGAAACCCTTAGTCATAAAACCCATACCACAGGCCACACCTAAAAGTAGCCAGGCCAGTATTCGTTGACGCAGTTCAGACGTAGTTACTGCCAGCCAAAACGCACACATAGCCGCCGTCATCCATAAGGCGAGCATAGGGTCAAGCACAGCGTAGGTACCAACGCCCAACACCAACAGACAGGTGAGGTAGATTATCGCTGCCATCAGCGCAACATGTTGTTCGCGCCAGATACGCAGTGCCAGCCAGAACACACCCAGTGCACTCAAAGCACTGGAAAGTACAACACCAAACCGGACAGCAAAATTATTGTGGCCAAATAATAGCTGGCTTAAATTATTAACCCAGTAGCCCGCCGCCGGCTTCTCAAAATAGCGAAGGTCGAGCAACCTGGGTACTATCCAGTTATCTTCAACCAGCATCTCACGGCTTATTTCAGCATAACGCGTTTCATCAGGCTGCCATAATGGCCGAATTTCAATGGGTATCAGATAATATAATGTGAAAATCAACAGTAACAGCCAGCTCTTTTGTTTTATTGGCATTATAACTCACTTGTTTGTTGACATCCCAGCCACCCTTCACGTCCGCTCTGTTTACCCCGGACAATTTTTCCATGTGGTAATTGGGACAAATTCGTTGGTAATAGCTCACTCAGAGGACAAAACTGAATACCATTACGTTTTGCCATTGCCAGCAATGCTGAGAACTGTTCATGCATAGCTATACCTTCAACCTCTGCATGAATAGTGTAAACCGGTGTCCCAGTATCCTGATGGATCTGATTTAGTATGAAAGTATTATAGTTATCGTGGTCAGTAAGCGTGCCGATAACCTCATCCCAAGTCGGCAAAGTGACCGGGATCTGTACCGTTCCTGTCTTTCCACTACTCAGCACCGGTAAAAACGGCTGTCTGCCACGGCAATCACTGTTATAGCGAAACTGAAACCGCTCTTTGACTGCCACAACCCGCTGATCCGCACGCCAGCCAGCCACTGCCGAACAGGTAACCGCTTCGCCAGTAATGGTTACCAGGGCATCATGTGCCAGTGCAATCTGCTGGTATAATTTCTCTGATGACCAGACACCGGCCCAGGTTTGCCAGGCAAAGTGATCCCAGGCGTGGAGACCGACTTCATGATAACGCGCAGTAGTACGTATAACCTCTGCCTGGCTACGACCAATCCGGCGCCCGGGCCAGGCAGTGCCTGCCAGAATAATATCCCAGCCATAGAGCGAGGCTGCTTTAGAGCGAAGCATCTTCCAGAGAAATTGTGGCTTAATAAGACGCCAGAGATGACGCCCCATATTATCGGGCCCTACAGTGAAAAAAAAGCTGGCTTTAATCTGATTTGAGTTGAGTATCTCCAGCAGTCGTGGCACTCCATCGCGAGTGCCGCGCCAGGTGTCTACATCTACCCGTAAGCCCACTTTTCTCACGACTGATTTCCGCTGAGATCAACCGCTTTCAGAAAGAAATCGAGCGTTTCTTCAATAGTTTCTTCCAGCGTAATTGTCGGTGTCCAGTTAAGCAGACGCCTTGCATTAAGAATGCTCGGCTTACGATATTCAACGTCCTGATAGCCCTGCCCATAATAACTACTGCTCTCTACTTCACTATAACCCGCAAAGGGCGGGAAATGGCTACGCAGCGGATGGCGCTCAAAGCAGGTCAGTAGCATCTCCGCCATCTCACGGATACTGGCTTCATTGACCGGGTTACCAATGTTGATGATCTGCCCGTCACAGTTACCATTTTTATTCTCAATAATACGGAAAAGAGCTTCAATTCCATCTTTAATATCAGTGAAACAACGCTTTTGTCTGCCTCCATCAATTAACTTGATGGGAGAGCCTTCAACCAGATTGAGAATTAACTGAGTAATTGCACGCGAACTACCAATGCGGGCAGCATCCAGGCTATCCAGCCTCGGCCCCATCCAGTTAAATGGCCGGAACAGGGTGAAACGTAAACCTTCTTTGTCACCATAGGCCCAGATAACACGATCCAGTAATTGTTTGGAAACAGAGTAAATCCAGCGCTGTTTATTGATAGGTCCAACTATCAACCTTGAGTTGTCCTCATCGAAAACGGGATCAGTACACATACCGTAAACTTCAGAGGTTGAGGGGAAGATAATACGCTTTTGGTATTTGACACAATTGCGAACGATGCTCAGATTCTCTTCAAAATCCAGTTCGAAAACACGTAACGGATTGCGGGTGTATTCGATTGGTGTCGCTATGGCAACCAATGGCAGCACCACATCACACTTTTTAATATGATATTCGATCCATTCAGAGTGAATACTGATGTCCCCTTCCACAAAGTGGAAACAGGGGTTATCCATAAAGCGGCTGATTGCGTCTGAGCTAATGTCCATGCCGTAAACTTCGTAGTTATTATCCTGAAGCAAACGTTCGGTAAGATGATTACCAATAAAGCCATTGACGCCAAGTATCAGTACGCGAGTGCGCCGTTTATGGGCAGCATGAGAATGACTATTTAATAGTCCATTTGGTACCAGCCCAAGGGCTTGGGCCAGCTGACTGCCCTGCATGTAAATACCATTTTCAATCTGCCCAGTGATGATCTCCAGCACACCCCTACCACAAGCCACCAGCAAAGGATTGATGGAGAGTATCGTGCCGGGGCGGACGCCAGCAGGGCTTTCGTGCACTTTGGCACTCCAGATAATAAATTTCTGGGTGCCAACATAGCAGAATGCACCAGGCCATGGCTCAGACACGGCCCGTACCAGATTGTGGATCTGGCTGGCGGTGAGATCCCAATTAATCAGACCATCTTCGGGTTTTCGCTGCCCAAAGTAACTTCCCTGGGTAATGTCCTGCGGCTGTTCCTGAAAACGCCCCGTAAGCATATTCGGTAAGGTCTCACCAAGCAGCAACTCTGTCAGGTCGCACAATTTTTTGTGCAGAGTGAGCGCGGTGTCGTCAGTGTCTATTGCGATCTTATTTTGAGCAATTATATTGCCCGCATCAGCACGTGCTGTCATGCGATGCAACGTTACACCTGTTTCAGATTCTCCATTGGCCAGCACCCAGTTAAGTGGAGTACGCCCACGATACTTTGGCAACAGCGACCCATGCAGATTAAAGCCTCCCTGACTGGCTCCGCTCAGAATATCGTCACATAACAGGTTACGGTAGTAGAAGGAGAAGATCATATCCGGCTTCATCTGACGAATACGTTCAATCCACAAAGGGTGATTAACCTCCTCCGGAGCAAAAACTGGTATGCCCCGCTCTGCTGCAATATGCGCTACAGAGCCAAAAAAATGATTCTCACCGGGGGTATCGACATGTGTGAAGATAGCTTCAATCTCAAAATTCGCCTTGAGGAGGGCCTTCACTCCAATACAACCTATATCGTGATAGGCAAAAACAACAACTTTCATCAATTAATTTCCTGTGAGGAGGATGTTATGGAGGTGCTTTTAATAACACGTTGAATGAAATAGCGTGGCCGGGCACGCACATCATTATAAATCCTCCCAATATATTCACCCAATAATCCCATTCCAACAAATTGCGCCCCAATAAACATAAACAGCAAGGCAAACAGGGTGAATACCCCTTCGCCTGACCAGTGGGCACCAAGAAAAAAACGCAGCAGCAACAGCAGTAGTGAAATTGAGAAGCCTGAGAGGGCTATAATGCTACCAAAGATACTGAGCAGACGAAGTGGCGTGGTTGTCAGGCAGGTGACAAGATCAAACATCAAATTAATAAGCTTCAGCATACTATATTTGGAATCACCAAATTCACGCTCTGCATGAAGTACCGGGATATCAATAGTACGCCGGGAGAAACTATTCGCCAGGATGGGAATAAACGTGCTGCGCTCATGACATTGTAACATGGCATCGATGATAGAACGACGATAAGCGCGTAGCATACAGCCATAGTCCCCCATCGATTTACCCGTCACTTTCTGGATAAGTCCATTGATGGCCCGAGACGCACAGCGGCGAAACCAACTATCCTGGCGATTCTGGCGTACAGTACCAACTACGTCATAACCCTCAATAGCTTTTGCTACCAGGTTTGGAATTTCTTCAGGGGGGTTTTGGAGATCGGCATCCAGTGTAATAATCAGGTCACCACTGACATGGCTGAAACCCGCCATAATTGCTGAATGCTGACCATAGTTACGATTGAGTAGAATCGCCACGATCGGGCTGCCAGCTTCTGATGCCGCTGCTTCTAGTAGGCTGGGGGATCTATCGCTGCTGCCATCATCTACCAGTATCAATTCGTAACTCATTTTTAGCTCATCGCAGGCTGTCCGTGTACGGTGAATTAACTCAGGGATACTCTCCTGTTCGTTAAATACGGGGATCACTATTGAGACTTTATTAATGACTTCATCACTCATCATCTGTTTTTTAACCTGCCAGCTTTTTTAATGCACTAATCACTCGCGTGACATCACCGTCTGTCATATCCGGGAACAACGGAATAGAACAGATACGTTCACTATTCCAGGTAGTGTTAGGTAATACTGTGCCTGGAAAACGTTCACGATAATATTTTTGTGTGTGTACCGCCCGAAAGTGCAAACCGGTACCAATACCTTGCTCGTTGAGTTTATGCATCAGGGCATCACGGTTCAAACCACAACTCGCTTCATCAACACGAATAATAAACAGATGCCAGGCATGGTGGTGAGACCATTTAGGTAGTGCCAGTGGCTGGAAAGGTGTATGACTAAGCTCCTCAAGATAAAGGCTGGCGATAGCGCTACGACGTGCGTTGATATCAGCTAATTTTTCCATCTGTACCAGTGCAATGGCGGCATTGATATCAGCCAGATTATATTTATAACCCGGAGTAATAACCTCAGCCTGAGGCGCACGTCCCTGCTGCCTGCGATCATAGGCATCAACCGCCAGACCATGGAATTTTAGGCTCCGAATTTGCGTTGCCAGCTCCTCATCGTCAGTCACAATCAGGCCGCCCTCAGCACAAGTTATATTTTTGATGGCGTGGAAGGAAAAAATAGCGGTACCACTGGCCCCTACGTGGCGACCTTTATACCTGGTGCCCGTGGCATGTGCCGCATCTTCGAGTATTTTAATCCCGTACTTACTGCCAATTGCGTTGATAGCGTCAATATCCGCTGGCGCGCCGGCATAGTGTACCGGAATAATGGCACGGGTGCGGGGTGTGATAGCAGCCTCAATCTGTTGTGGCGTCACCATCAACGTATCACGGTCAACGTCGATCATCACTGGCGTTGCCCCCAGCAAACAGATCATATTCAGCGTTGAAACCCACGTCAGAGATGGGGTAATCACTTCATCGCCGGGCCCGATGCCAAGTGCCATCAGCGTCACATGCATCCCGCCCGTAGCAGAACTCACCGCAATAGCATGCTTATTACCAGTAAGCTGATAGAACTCCTGCTCAATTTGATGATTTTTAGGGCCGGTTGTAATCCATCCAGATGCCAGCACGTCCCTAACCGCATTTAACTCATCCTCGCCTAATGCCGGTCGGGAAAAAGGGAGAAACTCAGCCATTGGTTTAATCTCCCTGGACAATAATCAGATATAAATTTCAATGATTTGTGCTTATTCTCAAAACCTTTCTGGTGAAAGAGAAGTACAAAGATACCCTTCATTTTCCAGTATCAGAACACAATAGCGATTTTGACATATGATACCTTGAAATGCTTAAACCCCGCACAAACCACAGACCAAAAAACGGTGACAATTATTTAGCATTATCATCATGATAGCAAAGGATTTGTGAGGGATATAATATAACAGGAAAAGTGCACTTTTTTCGGAAATAATCTAAAAATTATTTTAATTATAATACCGCTGCGTTATTTTATTTTGTGCCAGAATATAGCAGCCATTAATAATTTAAAAAAATATCTGGCTATTACAATTCAGCAAAAAATCCTTTTCATTTCACACAAAACAAAAGCTGATTAACTTTTACTCACATTTATATTTTTAGTGATAAAATCTATATTTATTGGATAGTTAGCCAGGTTAGTTGATCCGCTGCAAACATTTCTAATATGGGCAGTCTGCCAGAATTGCTGATTTCTCTGTTTTAAATAGAAACGCCACGGGTATGAAGATTTGAAAAATAAACGGTGTTACCTGATAAAATATATATCAATTCTCTGCATCAGCATTAATGAATAAATCTAATAGCACTTAAGCTTTCTGACTCAAATGACAGCTTGTAACATCAGGTATTGATGTATTCTGTTGAAATACCCAAGTAATGGCGATCAGCTACTGCCTAATGGCATAACTTCAACCAGCATCCACAAGGCGGTTACCAGCAAGGACAGCGCCATCAATCCATTAAAAATTTTTCTTTTAATAGGATCTTGCAACAGAGCCCCGAGGCGATCGCCCATCAGAGCCCAGAGAAAAATGCAGGGAAAATTGAGTAAGATGAACGCGACGGTGACCGTCAATAGCGTATTCTGAGTGCTATAAAGCAACGCGATATTACTCACCATCAACCAGCCTTTAGGGTTTAGTAACTGAAACGCAATAGCGCCTTTCAGACCCATGGGCTGCGATCTTTCCTGTAAATCTGGTGCACAGCAGCGATAGATTTTAACACTCAACCAGACAAGGTAGAGACAGCCCAGCACTGTCAAAGGCAAGCGGATTGCCTCCATCCAGTTTAATAATTGTTCCAGTAAGGCAGACAAAACAACCGTTTGCAGCGCAAAGCCAAGTATAATACCGCTTAATAGTGGAATGGTTCGCTTCAGACCAAAATTAACCCCGGACGTTGCCAGCAGCATGTTATTCGGTCCAGGCGTGATAGACATTACCGTGACATAACTGAAAAAACTAGGGTCAAGCATAACCAGCATCCCCGATTCATAAGAAGATTTTTTATTTTACGCTGCATGAGCACATGGTAACAGATACAGAAAATTGCTATTGTCTAGGGTACAGATGCCAGAATAACAGACTGTGTTAATGACAGAAGCAAAGCATTGTGCCCATAATGAAAGATAACCATCATCCATCAACACGCTACCAGCAACTGGCTGAAAGCTATGCCGAGGCTATTCATCTTGGCACCTATCTGCCCGGCAGTCGGTTACCCGGTATACGCCGCTGCGCCTCCACGCATGGTGTCAGTATCAACACCGTTCTGGCCGCCTGGCAGGTACTTGAGGACAGAGGACTGATTGAATCACGCCCCCAGTCAGGTTATTTCATCCGCAACAAGCTCCAGACTCCAGCTGCTATCCCCCGCCACCACTCAAAAGTACTGGCTCCGGGAGGCGATAAACTGGCGTTGATTGAAACCGTATTTGCAGCACAAAATCATCCTGAATACATTAATATAGCGCTGGCCTGCCCGCAGCATAGTGATTTCATTCCATCCGTTAAACTAGCTCGTATCTCTACAACATTACTTCGTCACGATCCCCACCTGATCGGCCGCTATGCAGTACTGCCGGGTGACAGCCGATTGCTTCAACAGATATGTCGCCGGGCGATGGGCTTAGGCATACCGCTCATACCCGATGACATCACCCTGACACATGGCTGTATGGAGGCTTTACAATTAGCGCTACGTAGCGTCACAAAACCGGGAGACTGCGTTGGACTCGAGACACCAGCATTCTTCTATTTCTTTCCGCTGCTGGCCACCCTCGGGCTGAAATCAATTGAGATTCCAACTGACACGCAGACAGGATTATCACTGGATGCTCTGGAAATATTGTTGCAGGAGGGGAGGATTCAGGCTCTGGCCGTTATGCCAACAGTACAGAATCCTTTAGGATGCACCATGCCTGTAGCGAATAAGAAAAAACTGGCTGCACTGCTGCAACGCTACCGCATCCCAATGATCGAAGATGGACTTTATGCCGAATTGCACTATGCCGGCCATACTCCGGCGGTTAAAGCATTTGATAAACAGGGCTGGGTGCTTTACTGCACCAGTTTTACCAAAACACTGGCACCTGATTTCCGTATTGGTTGGATAGCGGCCGGGCGTTTTCATCAACAGGTAAGGCGGCTGAAAGCGATTTCATCAATGGCCGAGCCTGCTCTTCTCACTGCCACATTGGGACATTTTCTTGAGAATGGCGGCTACGATCATCATCTCCGCAGCTTGCGACGCCGCTATCAGCATCAGATTGATCAGACGCGGGGCGTTATTGCTCGCTATTTTCCACGCGGCACCCGTGCAACGCGGCCAGACGGAGGATTCCTTTTGTGGGTGGAATTGCCAGATGAAATTAATAGTATGGAATTGTTTCATCGGTTATTACAGGAAAATATCTGTCTGGTTCCCGGACCTTTACATAGCCTGAATCAGCGTTTTGATAATGCGCTGCGCATTTCTACCTGTTTCCCATTTGAAGGCCCTTACGGCCGGGCTATTGAGCGCGTGGGTCAGCTAGCCTGTGAAATGTCAGGGCTTCCCGCAGGAGTCATTCAGTCTGACTTTCAGAATGAGGATAAATAAGTATGAATCAGATTTTTAGTACTGATAACAGGCCTGAACATGCTAGCTATACTTTACTTTCAGATACGATCACTCTCAGATACGACTGTAAGTAAAGGAAACCGTGTTGATGACGGACAAGCGCCACCGGTCTGACGACAAAACACCACATAATTCTGTTATTACAGCAGGTAACCGGTTGGCAGACAACTATGCCAGCTGGATTACACGCCGGGTAAGCCGATTTAAGGCAATGCCCGCAGTTGCACACTTTATCCGTACCAGTGAGCGTTTTAATGATCGCATGGGTAGTCAGTTTGGTGCTGCTATCACCTATTTTTCTTTTCTTTCGATAATCCCTGTTTTAATGGTGTTGTTCGCCGCTGTTGGGTTTGTGCTGGCTTCTCATCCCAGTTTACTGGCAGAATTATTTACTAAAATTGCCGATAACATCAGCGATCCAGCTCTGGCAGATACGATAAAGAATACGGTAAAAACAGCTGTATATCAGCGAACAACGGTAGGTCTGACCGGCCTGCTGGTAGCGCTTTACTCAGGCATTAGCTGGATGGGGAATCTGCGTGAAGCGATTCGTGCTCAGTTCCGTGATGTCTGGGAGCGCAAGCCTCAGGATCAAGAGAAGCTGTGGCGCAAATACCTGCGCGATTTGATATCGTTAGCTGGTTTAATGCTGGCACTGATTATCACTCTGTCGCTGACGTCCGTGGCCGGTGCAGCACAATATACAATTGTTACAAAGCTGGGGCTTAATCATGTTGAGTGGTTGCGCCCGGCCCTCACACTGGTTGCTACTGCTATTTCGGTCTCTGCTAATTTCTTGTTATTTTTATGGATTTTCTGGATACTGCCGCGCCATCAACCCTGTAGAAAAGCACTATTCCGTGGTACCCTGCTAGCCGCTATAGGTTTTGAGGTGATTAAATTCATCATGACGCTGACTCTTCCTAAGCTGGCCTCCTCCCCCTCTGGAGCCGTTTTTGGTTCTGTACTGGGCCTGATGGCTTTTTTCTATCTATTTGCCAGACTGACGCTATTTTGTGCCGCCTGGATAGCTACAGCGCCATACAATAAACAGTAAAAACCAGATCCTGTGGTGTAACTTTTCTTAATGGCAGTAACTGTCCGTCAAAAACAAAATGGTAGCGCTACCTGCCATAATTATTATGGCTTCATCACCTGATCATAAGTGCCACCCCTTGCAAAATGGATTTTTTGGGCTTTCGCCCATCCGCCAAACTTTCCGTCTACCGTGAATAGCCGCACTGGTGCAAACACATCCTCATACTGTTTCATAATGGCTGGTTCACGGGGACGATAAAAGTTCCTAGCTGCAATCGCCTGGCCCGCTGGCGAATAAAGGTATGAAAGATACTCCTCAGCGACGCTTCTGGTACCATGCCGGTCAACCACTTTATCGACGACAGCAACTGTTGGTTCTGCCAGGATAGACTCTTTCGGCATTATGATGTCGAATTTATCCCTGCCACCCGGCAATTTATGCAGTACTGTGAAGGCTTCACTCTCCCAGGCAATGAGCACATCACCCAGACCGCGTTCGATAAACGTGTTAACTGCGCCCCGTGCCCCCGAATCCTGCACCTGAACATTCTTATATAATGCCCGTACAAAGGCTAACGCCTTATTCCAGTCCCCATTATTACTATCCAGCCCATAGCCCCAGGCGGCCAGATAGTTCCAGCGGGCTCCGCCAGAGGTTTTTGGATTCGGATTGATAACAGCAATACCGGGTTTGATGAGATCATCCCAGTCATAGATCTGCCTGGGGTTGCCTTTTCGTACAAGAAATACAATAGTTGAAGTATAAGGTGCGGAGTTATTCGGCAGACGTGTAATCCACGGTCTAGTAATGCGCTGGCGCTCAGCAATGCTATCCACATCCGATTGTAGCGCCAGGGTAACCACATCTGCACGAATACCGTTTATAACAGAAGTTGCCTGCCGGCCTGAACCACCGTGAGACTGGTGGACGGTGACAATATCTCCACTCTTCTGTTTATAGTACGCCGCAAAAACGCTGTTATACTGCTGGTAGAACTCACGTGTGGAGTCGTATGAAACATTCAGCAGACTGATATTCTTCGCCGACGCATTTGCGCAGACCAGTAGCAGAATGACATTAACACACCACATTTTCATCATCACCCTCTCCGGATAGATTCCTGGTCAGAGGGTGGCACAGAGTTATACGAATTTTAAAGAATTAAAAAGTCGTATTAATAGCCAAAAAGAATATTAGAAACTGATAAATATATGTTTGCCTTTTAAGACTTAATAAAGTTTTTTCGCCGTCTCAAGCCAGTCACTTTTGAAGGGACGCTTCATATTCTCTATAGCATCAATAATGTCATGATGTACCAGTTTCTCGTTCTGGATACCCACGCAACGTCCTCCGTAACCTTGTAACAGCAGTTCGATAGCATACGCTCCCATGCGTGATGCCAGAATACGATCATAAGCGACAGGCGGACCTCCACGCTGGATGTGGCCTAACACAGTTGCTCGAGTTTCACGCTTGGTCTCTGATTCAATATAATGTGCTAGTGCATTCACATCACACAAGTTTTCGGTAATTGCCACAATTGCATGCTTTTTACCTTTAGATATGCCCGCCTTTATCTCAACCACCAGCTCCTCGCGCGTGTAGTCAATCTCCGGTACAACGATGAATTCACAGCCGCCAGCAATAGCCGCTGCCAGTGTTAAATCGCCACAGCGGCGCCCCATCATCTCTACAATCGAAATTCGCTGATGGGAGGAGGAAGTATCCCGCAGACGATCAATCGCCTGCACAGCGGTTTCCAGCGCGGTGAAATAACCTATAGTGTAATCAGTTCCGGCGACGTCGTTGTCGATTGTACCTGGCAGGCCGATGCAGGGAAATCCCATTTCTGTTAGTCGTTTGGCCCCAAGATAAGAGCCATCGCCACCAATCACCACCAGTGCATCAAGACCGTGCTTTTTCATATTATCAATAGTCACCGATCGCACTTCTTCGCGTCGAAATTCTGGAAATCGCGCTGAACCAAGAAAAGTGCCGCCCCGGTTGATCATATCTGAGACACTATAGCGATCCAGTTTGGTCATACGGTCTTCATACAGACCCAGATAACCATCATAAATGCCAAAAACCTCCAGCCTTTCACTCAAAGCAGCCCGTACAACCCCCCGAATAGCAGCGTTCATCCCTGGCGCATCGCCACCACTTGTCAGTACTCCAATTTTTTTTATCATGACAACCTCTGAACTCAACGCAGATCAACCAAAATATGGCAGCAGTGAATCATTTTAATATACGAGCACAAGCACCTTCGACGGGAATAATGTTTCGGGTGCTTAAGAGGCGTTGACTAAAGCCTGCATCAGTTACCGATTATTTCATTTAGCATTATTATACCGCTTCAACAAAAACATCCCTGATAACTGTTGTTGATTAAAACATACTGTGCTGCTGGCGCTCTGTTGCAACCACTGAACTGGGATCAACATGAATAATGATGTCAGAACCGGGAAACTTGTTTAACAAAGCCTGTTCCACCTGATCTGCAACCCCGTGCGCTTCGACCAGCGGTAACTGGTCATCCATTTCCAGATGCAGCTGTATAAAACGCGTTGGCCCCGATTTACGAGTACGAAGTTGATGTGCCCCCCTGACACCAGGCCAACCGGCTACTAGTTCAGCAATATCCCGCCGCTCATGTTCTGGCAGAGCCTGATCAAGTAAAGCCTGCACTGCTTCGTACCCCATGCGCAGCGCGCTAATCAAGATATAAACACCAATAGCCAGTGCAAATATCGCATCAGCCCTGTAAAAGCCGAACCAGCTTAATATCAGTGCGATGAGGATTGCACTATTTATCATGACATCGGACTGATAATGCAGCATATCGGCTCGCACTGCCTGACTTTGGGTATTTTTCACCACCCAGTACTGAAAGGCGACCAATAACAGAGTGCACGTTAAAGCAATCAGCGTCACCGTTACGCCCACGCCTGTACCATGCATCGCCTCGGCGGGCGCGAAAAGGCGTTTCAATCCACTGAGAAACAGAAATAATGCCGCGCCAGTGATAAACATACTTTGCGCCAGCGCTGCCAAAGATTCCGCTTTGCCGTGGCCAAAGGTATGGCCGGAATCAGCAGGTTGCAGCGAAAAGCGCACTACCATTAAATTAGCTAGCGATGCTGCAATATCGACCAGAGAATCTACCAGTGAAGCCAGCATACTAACCGAGCTGGTATACCACCATGCAAAAATTTTCAGGAATAACAGACTGACAGCCATTATTGATGCAGCTATCGTGGCCCGACTCACCCACCTTTGGTAAAATTGATCCATAGTTACATTCCCCTCAGCAGAAGATCCCGATGCAAAGAAGTTTAACAGGAAATGATCTTAATGTGCTGCTACTGACAGGCATAATCGTCATTTATGACATTATAGCATAGCGTGGCCAGATTGCTGATTTACGCATTGGGGGGCGGCATGCATCTTTTTTGTCAGTATTTTCTCATACTGGCATCATGTTGCTGCCGATAGTGCGGGTTCTGATGACCGGCTGGTGCGAAGCAGCCTATGTCTGCTGACACCCGATTGGTGAATAGATGAAAGTCAGGCCTTCTGCCAGACATTATTTTAATGTGAGTTTCGCTACGCACAGTGCCTGTAAAATCAAGGATGATATAATATTATGTTAATATAAAGAAACTAACTGATAACCACCCATATTGCTTAAGCCTTTGCAGGGCATAATAACCAGCCGATTCTGTAACATTTTACATACAAGTCCAAATTTGATCTCTGAGTTAATAGCCATAAGTACCTTCACTTTTGCAGAAATATAGATCGCGGAATAATACTGTCCGGTTATATTGTTATATCCTAATACAGTAGGCATAGCGTTAGTCTGGAGCACAGTAGCTGGCTGGCAGTTTTATGTATGAGAAAACGAATATTGTTTAGTGAAAATTGTATTATTACGTGGGAATGATATAAGGTCTCTGTTATTAAAAATCCATTGCCCCTGTGGATGGATAATTTTAACATAAATATGGTTAGTGAAAGCGTCAAAGACAATAACAGCAAACATAAATCCTTCTTGAGTTATGGAAATCGTGTTTATTGCGAAAAATCATCCTCTGGTACTACTTTGATCACAGTTACGACATAAAACCATAAATATTGATAATAAATATAATATAGTAATAACGTTTAAATGTGTCGTAATTCTACAAATAATACAATGTGCGATGCCTGTTACAAATCACAGTAGCTTGCATGAGTTACCAACACTATGTTTAATATAATATCTGGCAGCATAAAGGTAAATTCTGACAGCAAATTAAACAGATTCGTTGTCATATTACTATGCCCTCACCTAAACTATTTACTGTGTTATGGATTTCTGTCACTTAATGTAAATCAGATTCCTTTACCTCTGAGTGGTATAATCTGAATTTAAGGAAAAAATATGGTCTGGTCTTTTTTGGCGGTTCTGTTTTCCGGCTGGCTCTACGTCGATGCTTCTTATCGGGGGCCTGAGTGGCAACGCCGGCTTTTTAAGCCCGTTACATTGTTATTACTGCTAAGTCTGGCCTGGCAAGCTCCATTAATACACACTACCCAATACCTCATATTGACTGGGCTGCTCATCACACTGGCTGGTGATGCACTAATGCTGCTACCCCAGAAACATCTTTTGTACGCTATTGGCGCATTTTTCCTCTGCCATCTGCTCTATACAATATACTTCATGAGTACAAAAACGCCGGTTTTTTTCTGGCCGATTCCGCTAGTGCTAGTTCTCATTGGCGCATTCTTAATCAGCATCACCTGGAATCAACTGGAAGCTCTTCGCTGGCCGGTCTGTACCTATATCTGCATGACGCTGTTAATGGTCTGGATTGCGACTGGTAACTACCTCGTTCACCCTGCTAGTCATAGCCTTTCAGTCAGTATTGGCGCGTTGTTACTCTTGTTAAATGTAATTTTCTGGCTCTTCAGCCACTTTCGTCATCGTTTCCCCGCTGATAGCGCACTTATCGCTGCCTGCTATTTTTTTGGCCACTTTATGATTGTGCGTTCGCTTTGGGTTTAATGTTATTCCCTGACAATAATCCTACACTATGGAGTGGACTCCATAGTGTAGGATAAAAAAACTACGATATTTTATTATCGTTTTTTTATTACGAGAGGGAGTAACTATGCGAGCATTCGACTGTAACAATTGTGAGTACAACACCAGATCCAGCCAGCATGAATGCTGTTCTGGCACCCCTCCTATACAGAATGCCATTACAGCAGCATCTCCTGATTCACTACACTGTGACGTCAAAAACTGCCACAGCAATACCGCTGATATTCAAAATGACAGGCCTTCTGGCACACAACGTCTTCGCTGGCAAATTAGCGGAATGGATTGTCCTTCCTGTGCACGTAAAATCGAGGCGGCAGCCCTGCAAATTGAAGGCGTAAGTTATGCACAGGTATTGTACAGTACCCAAAAGTTGGTCGTTGAAACAACGCAAAATGTCGCCAAACAAATTGAACAGGCACTCGCCGCAGCGGGTTATACGCTAACTCGCGAGGGTATGAGGGCATCCGCCCAGACCACATCATTCTGGCACAACAATGCACTACTAATAACAATGGTTGCATTGTTGATATGCAGTTCCATTTTAAACTATAGCAACGCAGTTGCTGGTCAAATTGCTTTCAGTCTTACGACTGTTATCGGGGTTATACCGATAGCCCGTAAGGCATGGATTTCGTTACGTTCCGGTGAGCCTTTCACTATTGAATTGTTGATGACTGTTGCCGCTGCTGGTGCGCTTTTAATTGGCGCAATCGCTGAGTCCGCAATGGTTCTGTTCCTGTTTATGATTGGCGAGCGACTTGAAGCTCTCGCCGCCGCAAATGCCCGGCGGGGAGTCACTGCTTTAATGACACTTAAACCTGACACGGCGATACGCAGACAACAAGAAGTTCACGAACCCGTTGCTGTTAGTGATCTTCAGCCCGGCGATATCATTATTATTCCGCCAGGCGGACGCTTGCCGACTGATGGTAAATTACTCACCCCACACGCCAGTGTTTGATGAAAGTGCTCTGACAGGAGAGTCTGTGCCTGTTGAACGTCAGGCGGGTGATGCCATTATGGCGGGAATACTCAGTGTTGACGTAATGGCAGAGGTATGCGTGACCTCCAGGCCAGGAGAAAGTGCTATTGATCGAATAGTACAACTGATTGAGGAAGCAGAAAATCATCGGGCGCCCGTTGAACGTTTTATCGATCGATTCAGCCGTATCTATACGCCAATAATGATGTCACTTGCCTTACTGGTTATGCTGATTCCACCACTGCTACTGGGCCAATCCTGGTATGAATGGCTTTATAAAGGATTAACGCTGCTGCTTATTGGCTGCCCATGTGCACTGGTCATCTCCACACCCGCTGCAATCACTTCGGCGCTGGCGACAGCTGCACGTCGGGGCGTGCTTATCAAAGGTGGTGCGGCTCTGGAACGATTGAGCCAGATTAAGACGCTGGCCTTTGATAAAACCGGCACACTGACCACTGGCCAGCCTGTGGTGACTGTGCTGAGACCCAGCGCACAGGGAGGCGAGCAAGAGCTATTGACTCAGGCAGCGGCAGCTGAACAAAACTCTACTCATCCTCTTGCAACAGCAATTGTTCAGGCGACCAGAGCACAAAATCTTTCCATTCCCCATGCCAGCCATCAACGGGCACTACCAGGCTTGGGAGTTGAAGCAGCAATTGATGGCGCATTAGTTGCCATCCGCTCACCAAACAGTCTGACTGCAAATTCGCTTGATCTGCCCACATGGCAGCAGGTCCATCTGCTGGAAGGGGAGGGGCAAACTGTAGTGATAGTGCTGCGGGATGGCCGGGTTTTGGGGCTGATTGCACTGCGTGACAAATTGCGTGATAACGCCCAAAAAGCACTGGCTGAACTCCGCTCATTAGGCCTCGAGAACATTATGTTAACTGGGGATAACTCGCGCACAGCAGCCACTATCGCCGCCGAACTTAACATCAAGTGGCGCGCTAATTTGCTACCCGCCAGTAAAGTAAGTGAGGTACAGCGGCTTAATCAACAACGCGCCGTGGCAATGGTTGGTGATGGTATCAATGATGCTCCCGCTATGAAAACCGCTACGATGGGTATTGCCATGGGCAGTGGCAGTGATGTTGCGCTGGAAACGGCCAATGCAGCTTTAGCGCACAATCAACTAGAAGCGCTGCCTGTTACCATCCGGCTGGCCCGTGCAACCAGGCGCACTATACGCCAGAACATTACCATTGCTCTGGGGCTGAAAGTACTTTTTTTAATTACTTCATTACTAGGTTTTACCGGACTCTGGCTGGCGGTACTGGCTGACTCTGGTGCAACAGCCTTGGTAACACTTAATGCACTCAGGTTATTGAGGCGGTGAATGTAGTAACCCGTATCGAAAGGGGGAACAGTCAGTTCTGTTATTTCTGTATCCCCTTTTTGATTATATATTTATAAGGTTTATTTGCGATGTCCTGCCAAAGTAATATATGCCCCATAAAACGACAAAATCCGGGAATATCCCGGATAGTGGCAGGATCATCTGCGATAATTAACAGTGACTTTCCTTCTGCCATAGAGCGCACAGTTTTACGTACCATCATTACAGGTTCAGGGCAACGCAGTCCAAGTGCGTTTAAGGTTTCGTCTGCTTCAGGCCAACTATCATTCATGATGTTTCTATATCTGATGCAAAAAAACCTATTTTACCCTTTGCCTCTCTCACTGCAACCGTGAAAATTGACCACAATGGTTTGTGCAAAAATTAATCGTTGCATTGAGACAGGTTTCCAGTAAGATGCCACCCCGTATTTTTTTATACGATAACTGTGCTGCCCCTATGGGTTCCCTTACCCCAAGTTAAAAAGGATATCTATAATGATTTTTACTCAATCCCAGCGCACTCGCGCATTGATATGGCTTTCTCTTTTTCATTTGTTTGTAATAACAATAAGCAATTATTTAGTTCAGTTACCAACAAGTTTTCTGGGCTTACATACCACATGGGGAGCCTTCAGCTTTCCCCTCATTTTTCTTTCCACCGATCTGACCGTACGAATTTTCGGGGCACCATTAGCCCGAAGAATAATTCTGGCAGTAATGTTCCCGGCGCTGATTATCTCTTATACCATTACCACACTATGGTTCCAGGGCGAATGGCAGGGTATAAACGGACTGAATGAGTTTAATGTGTTTGTCGCCCGTATTGCCTGTGCCAGTTTTATGGCTTATGTGCTGGGACAAATTCTGGACGTTTTTATCTTCGACCGACTGCGTCAGAAAGGGAAATGGTGGCTGGCTCCTGCTGCTTCCACGTTTTTGAGTAACATCTTTGATACAATAGCCTTTTTCTACATCGCTTTCCACGGAAGCCATGATCCCTTCATGGCAAATAATTGGGCAGAGATTGCATTAACCGATTACAGTTTTAAAATCATTATCTGTATTCTTTTTCTCCTGCCCGTATACGGCACCGTGCTCAACACCTTGCTTAGCTTTCTGACAGATAAAACTGAACAACTTCCTACTACCATCGTCCGGATACAAAAAAATCTCTGCGATGGGAATCTGCTTTAGTGCGCGTAAAATCATGCCAGTTGCACGATTTTACGTTCGTTGCCAGAAATCTGGACATTCCCAATTCATTGCCTGAATACCATTTAATAGCAAAAACCGCAGCCGGGGTAAAAACACCCCAGCTTCGGCTGCATTTATTTATAACACAATAAATTCACTCTTAACTGGCGGAGGTGGGATTGGACGTGCCCGGTGAGCGTTTGCTTTGAGTTCACGGGATAACAAAATCGGCTTTGGGAAAATTATGCCAGATATAAGCTGGCTCCACTTATTACACGTTTTCCGAAAACAAAACAAATGCTGGAGATTATCAGGTCAGCATACATGCTTATCTGGCCAGGAAACTGGCAGGCACATCGATGTCAGATGTTGACAAGTATCGGATAGCAGCAATGCCTGGTTTATTTGCCGGCATCATTTCCCAACACACTTATCCAAAACCCGGATCGTCTCTCTGACAGCTATTTCCGTCTATGTGGGAACAAGTCATAGTTATTATATAACGTTGCTGATTTTATCCGGTCTTTACTTCTTCATCTGTTTCCTGTCCCTGTGGTTATGGAGCCTGATTGGTGCAGCACTGGCAAAACGGATGGATAATATAAAAACCTTCAATATGCTGATGACAGGATTGCTTGAATTGTCGACGGCCGTTTTTTTTTTGATGTATTTCGTGAATAACTCGTGCTACTGCGCATCATTACGGGGCTGTCGGCATTCCAGCCACTGGCACTTACCTGCTATCACTATCCCATTTTTTAGTGCTTACATTGCTTACATTAGTGAAGCATTCTTGAGAAAATGCCTGTCTGCGGCAACAGACTGGCATTTTTGCTCACTCACAATCCGGCAACAGTGCGAAGGTAGTGCCTCGCTTTAACTGCATACTCAAAAGGGTTAGCTATAGCGGGGTCCTGTTCTGCCTCCACCACCATCCAGCCGCAGTAATCAGCATTATCCAGTACGTCAAATACTGGCCTGAAATCAATAACGCCATCACCCGGCACCGTAAAGGTACCGTGTTTAACCCCCTCGAGGAATGACAGGCGCTGGCGGCGCACAGTTTCTACAACTTCATCACGTACATCTTTAAGATGCACATGATTGATACGCGGTAAGTATTTTGTCAGTATTGCCAGCATCTTTTGCTGACTACCCTCAGAATAATAAGCATGCCCAGTGTCATAAAGCAGGAAAACGTCGCTATTGGTTGCCATCATGAAGCGATCAATCTCTGAAGTAGTTTGAATTCCAGTGCCCATATGATGGTGAAGACATACCTGCATTCCTTTTTCTGCTGCCAGTGCTGCTAGTTCGTTATACCCTGCTGTGGTAAGCTGCCACTCCGCTTCGCTAAAATATGGTTTCTCCTCGAAAACAGCCTTTGCAGTCCCCTGGATACTTCGGCTCTGCTCCGAGCAGCCGATTACCTTAGCCCCCATCGCATGCAAGAAATCACGATGACTTATAAATTCATCAATAGTTTTGTCCCTGTCGCCCTGAGCAAACCAGGTACTGAACCAGGCGTTGACGATCTGCAATCCGCGAATGTCAAGCATGGGTTTCAGTATTGCCGGATCCCGTGGATACTTATTGCCGACTTCACTACCGCTGAAACCAGCCAGTGCCATTTCACTTACAATCTGCTGGAAGGTATTCTCTCCTCCCAATTCAGGCATATCATCATTAGTCCAGCCGATTGGCGCAATGGCCAGCCTGACTTTTTCCTGGTTCATGTAAAATTTTCCTGTTTTTTTAATAGGTTATTCTCAATCAGCTCGAGGGTTTTCATAGCCTGATAGCGCATTTTTCCGGATAGCAAAATAGCGAAAAGATAATAGTCGTTTCGCCACCCATCGTAAAAATACGGCTGGCAAAATCCATTTCACGTAAGGTTTTAAACAAAGCATCAAAATTTACCTCTTCTTCACCTACAGCTATGTGCTGGCGAACGGCAGGACCCACCCCCGGCGAATTGACAATATAGCGGCGGTACCGGGTGTGATTCATCCTGCCAGCAAGTCAGAACATGCGAAAGACACTACCAGCATACTGAGTGCGTCTCCCCTATCCTCTTGTCATAATAAAAAGAGTGCGGCACGTTATAGAGATACTTGATGTTGTCACTACGGAACAATTTGGCCAGACCAACGGTTTCGCCATTCTCCTCACAAAAATCCCACGGATATGACTGGATTTCAACACGGGTCCCTTCACGTTCGATGACTGGTAACAACGTTTCCATCGAATGGTAGAACATTTCTTCGCAGATTTGAGGCTCGTTGGGCGTTCCTGAAAGCTCAGTGTTGATCACCTCACTCCCATCTCAACGGCAATCTCAATCATACGCTTCCAGTTTTTTACCGCTGCCTGCCGCCGTATTCCTTTAGCACGGACCAGCGATAGACCACGATAAAAGAAAAAATTTCCAGACCCGTATTGCGCAGTGCTTTTTTATACTTCGCTATTACTGCACAACTGGCTTTCGGATGTTTGCAGAATGGATTAATTTGAGAATGCGGGGCTGTACAATGTATTTATATCCCCACTCTTCCACCTGGCACACCATGCTGGAAATTCCAAGATCATTAATAACATCTACATCAAAAGCAATTTTCACTACCCTTTATTCATATAACCATAACTGCTGAAACTCTGTATAAGTGCAGGCTGGGCAATCAATTATCGTAAAAAGCCGGGCGCAATAACATGCTTATCGGTTCGATAGCCCCGGTTTGCTGGGCTTTCAGACATGCATCTGCTGCAACCGATGCAGCAAATCCATCCCAGGCTGATGGCCCACTTAGACAGTCCTTTTTTACATCATTAATAAAAGACTGTAATTCAGCATCATATGCGTCAATGAATCGATCTTTCCAGTCAGTAAGAATGGTATTTGTCAGCCTGGCTCCTTTACGCATCTGTACTGAAGAGGGTTCCGGCAGACTGGCTATACCCAGTTCACCCACGACCTCACATTGGATGTCATAACCGTAGACGCAGTTAACAAAGATTTCTACATCAATACGAATCCCTTTCTGTGTTTCAAACAATACTACTTGCGGGTCTCTGAGTTTGGCATGAGCGCGTGATGTAGTATGCGGATAAACCACCTGTACGGTTTTATAGTCATCATCAGCCAACCAGCGATGTACATCGAGTTCGTGAATTAGAGTATTAGTAACAGCCATATCTGTCGTATAGTTTGCACTTACACACTGATTGCGATGGGCACAATGGAACATCAACGGGCGACCGATATCACCATCAGTGATCACTTTTTTCAGCGCAAGGTAATCCCTGTCGTATCGGCGATTAAAACCCACTTGTACGAGGCGTTTTCCTCTGTCGATTTCGGCATCAATGATACGGTGACACCCTTCAGCACTCACTGCCAGCGGCTTTTCACAAAAAACATATTTACCCGCAGCAATTGCTGCCATCGTAAACTCTTCGTGAGTCGGATCCGATGAGGTCACTAGTACGGCGTCAACATTGGATGCCTTGATAACATCCAGCCCCGAGTTATAAATCTTGGCGTTGAGCGCCAGGGTTTCAACAGCTTCCTTGGCGCTGTCTAAGTTAATATCTGAAACAGCCACAACTTCTGAACCCTGCAGCACTTTGCTACAACGTCGCATATGTTCGCGTCCGATCGCTCCGCTACCGATTACGCCAAGCTTTAACATAATGTTATTCCTCTTTATAAGTTTGTGAGTTCGATTGATTCAGAGGTTTTGTTGGGTACCGATAGCTGACAGCAGAGCTATCAATATTGGCGAGCCTGACTGATATGCTCATTCAGCATATGGGCTACCGCTTCAATGCGTTTTGAAGTAGAGACTTGCGCCCCGCCAACACGCCACCAGCTCAAGTATTTATGAATCATAGTCTTGGGCAGCACTTTGACATCAATTAAAGTTGAAACCGGTGACTGACAAGCCTCGATCAAAGCTTGTTTAAGTTGTTCAAGGGTAGTGACCCTCCAGGTTTTACAACCGTAACCAGCAGCAATTGCAGCAAAATCTACCGGAATGAACCCGCCGTTAAGCCTGCCAGACTCACCATTACGAAAACGAAACTCGGTAATAAAACTGTCCATACCGTGTCCCATTTGCAGATTGTTGATACATCCATTGGACATGTTGTCAAATAGCACCACATTGATGATGAGATTCTCCTGAATAGATGTAACCAGTTCAGAATGCAGCATCATGAATGCACCATCGCCAACCAGGGTGTAGACGTCACGGTGCGGTTCAGCCAGCTTCACCCCCAAAGACGCATTAACTTCATAACCCATGCATGAATAACCATATTCAACGTGGTAACCATTGTAGTTCCTGGTACGCCACGCACGTTGCAGATCTCCAAGCAAACTACCAGCGGCCGCCACAATGATGGAGTCCTCAGGTAAGCAATCATTGAGTATTCCAAGCATGCTGCTTTGTGTCAGAAAAGAGCCTGTCAGACGATTGAATTCGGCAAATACAGCCTCCCGATCCATATGATCATCAATTTCGGGGACGAAGCCATCGCTGTAGGTTACCTGATGGAGGCGTTGGGTTTCTGTTAGCAATTCGTTTTGCGCATTTACGATTTTATCTTCCCAGCCGCAGCAAAAACCAACACTGGAAAGCGCAGTTTCCAACGCACTTATCGCTTCACGTGCATCCGCAATTATTCTCACTGCATCGAGTTTACAGGCATCGAAATTACTGACATTAATGTTGATATAATCAACATCAGGATGCTGGAATATCCATTTTGATGCTGTGGTAAAATCAGTGTAACGGGTACCAATTCCTATCACTACATCTGCTTCTTTCGCCAGTAGATTGGCAGCCAAACACCCTGTTTCTCCAACACCTCCGACATTTAGTGGGTGATCTGATGTAATTGTGCCTTTACCAGCCTGGGTTTCAGCAAAGGGGATCTGATAACGTTCAGCAAATTTACACAGTGCATCACCCGCATGAGAATACTTCACACCTCCGCCGCAAATAATTAAAGGTTTATTCTTACTTTCTAGTAAGGCAACAGCTTCCTCTATTTGCAGTTGTGTGGGCATTCGACGATCCAGTCGGTGAACACGCTTTTGAAAGAAATATTCAGGAAAATCCCAAGCTTCTCCCTGCACATCTTGTGGCAAACATATCGTTACAGCACCTGTTTCTGCCGGATTAGTGAGGACCCGCATGGCATTAATACATGCTGTCATTAATTGCTCTGGCCGGTTGATTCTGTCCCAGTATTTACTGACAGCCCGGAAAGCATCATTTGTGCTGATGCTAAGGTCGTAACTTTGTTCTACCTGTTGCAGTACCGGATCTGGCTGACGACAAGCGAATACATCTCCCGGCAGAAGCAATAATGGTAAACGATTAGCATCGGATCGTGCTCATGCGTGCTTCCTTTACCTTAATCATCAGCGAATAAAAACACATCATTTAACAGTTAAACGACTACATCGATTTAATCTGTAATGTACAAAATAGAGCTAGAACATCGGTGATTATAAACAAACTATTTTTTCCATTGATATTGAATTGTAGAAAAAAAATTTCATTTTGCGAGAAAGATCAAATATCACATGAAAGCCTGTTTCCGGTGATACCAAATCAAAGTTGACGGACCTTAAATTTACGTAAAAATATATTTATTTCATTTAATATAGTGAGTTAATTTAATATTCAGGAAGGCTGATGATTGATGTATAACATATTGACATTGAATGCTAATACTTCCTCGTTGATGGTACTAAATTGAGGCTGTAAAGTTTAAGATAGTTCACATTATCGATTAAATTATTTCATTTTATATTGAAATTAGAATTTTTATTCCTTAAAGTTGGCCTGTGGTCTTTCCCGACTGATTCACAGACCAACCAGCGTTATTCTGTTTAAATCCAACAAAAAGATCAGCAGGACTCCCTCTAAAATCTCAGAAGGAATTTACGAGTATGAACACACACACCAAAAGCAACTGGATGTGATTTGTATTGGCCGCATCGCCGTCGACTTTTATGGGCAGCAGATAGGAACACGGCTTGAAGATACCATCAGCTTCGCTAAATATCTTGGCGGCTCATCAGGTAACGTTGCTTATGGAACTGCAATACAAGGCTTGAAGTCAGGTATGCTGGCACGCGTTGGCGATGAGCATATGGGCCGCTTTCTCCGGGAAACACTCCAGCGCACCGGGGTGGATACTCAGTATTTAATTACCGACAAAGAGCGGCTCACTGGTCTGGTTATTCTTGGAATTAAAGATGAAGAGACCTTTCCTCTCATCTTTTACCGTGAGAAATGTGCCGATATGGGGCTAGTACCTGAAGATATTCATGAAGAATACATCGCCTCAGCCCGTGCAATAGCCGTGACCGGAACCCATCTTTCACACCCCGATACACGGGCAGCAGTACTTAAAGCGTTACAGATTGCCTCTAAGCATGGTTTACGTACCGCACTGGATATTGATTATCGTCCGGTACTATGGGGGCTGACATCACTTGGAGATGGTGAAACCCGTTTTGTTGAATCGCAGCATGTTACACGGGAGCTCCAGGAAGTGCTGCACTACTTCAGTCTGGTTGTTGGCACCGAGGAGGAATTTCACATTGCAGGCGGTAGCACTGATACGTTAACTGCACTCCGGCAGGTACGTCAGATCACCAGCGCCACACTTATATGCAAGCGCGGGCCACTGGGGTGTGTAGTTTTTGAGAGAGATATCCCGCAATGCTGGGAGGATATAAAGTTACAGCCTAGTGTATGCGTTGATGTTCTGAACGTGCTGGGTGCTGGTGACGCCTTTATGTCTGGCCTGCTGCGCGGCTGGCTGAATGATGAAGGCTGGGACCAGGCGTGTCGTTATGCTAATGCATGCGGTGCTCTGGTCGTCTCCCGCCATGGTTGTGCGCCTGCCATGCCTACCAAAGAGGAACTGGATGACTATCTTAGTCGTGCCGCATCAATACCGAGACCCAATCTTGATAACCGTCTGAACCATCTGCACAGGGTAACAAGCCGCAGACAGGTGTGGCCAGAGCTCTGTGTTTTAGCTTTCGATCACCGTAAGCAGCTTACAGATATGGCCAGTGAAGTTGGCGCATCTTCATCACGTATTCCGTATTTGAAAATACTGTTACTTCGTGCGGCAATGGAAGCTGTTGAATCTGCCGGGCTTGTTGGGCGAAGCGGAATTCTGGCTGATAGCACTTATGGACAAAAAGCACTCAATGCTATCACAGGTAAAAGCTGGTGGATTGGCCGCCCGGTAGAACTACCTGGATCACATCCATTACGTCTTGAGCATGGCAATATCGGTACACAGCTTATCGACTGGCCCCAGGATCATGTAGTCAAATGTCTGGTGTTTTACCATCCACACGATGCCGCAGAGTTGCGCAAAGTGCAGGATGAGCTAGTACTCGATATCTGGCACAGCTGTAATAAAAGCGGCCATGAGTTACTACTGGAAGTGATTTTGCCGGAGAATCAACAGGATAAAAACGAAACACACTATATCGATGTTTTACGTCATTTTTATTCTTTGGGAGTCTTGCCTGACTGGTGGAAACTGCCACCGCTCTCAGCACCTGCCTAGCAGCAGATTGGGGCATTAATCGAGGAAGAAGATCCACACTGCAGGGGCATCCTGATTTTAGGCCTCGAAGCATCTGAAGAAAAGCTCAAAGCAGGTTTTGCCGCAGCAGCTGACGCACGATGGGTAAAAGGCTTCGCCGTAGGGCGTACTATATTTGCTCAACCATCCAGACAGTGGTTACAAGGAGAATTGGATGACGACGCGCTGGTTGAACAAGTCAAAAGTAACTATCAGACGCTGATTAATTATTGGCGTGCGGTCAGACCTGCAAAATAATCTTTTTGTTTATCACTTATTACAATTTATGCTCTAGGCCACACTAGCCATTCCTCTTCATAATATTACATGGGCCAGAGTTCTGGCCGCTATTATTAAGTCGTAACTAATAAACTGGTACTTTCTGCCCTGCAAAGTCATATATTGGCACTATTTTGTTAGCAATCAGGCTAAATGAGCTAACAGTAATTGTGTGGGGGATCCATGCCTATGCCTGCCAGCCTAAGCAGGCCACGCAAGGTGTCACAACAATACAAACTGATTCAGTTTCTGGCAGAATATGGGGCAACCGCGGGCTTTAACAATGAAATTTTTATTCATCTTGTTATAGTATTACACAATTGTGAGCATTTTTTAGCGAGCCAACGTTATGTCCATATCTAACCCGACGCAATTATCACTTTTACAGGACGATATACGTCGTCGCTATGACACGCTAAGTAAGCGCCTGAAACAGGTAGCTCGCTATATCTTGGACAACGGTAATGGTATTGCCTTTGATACTGTTGCATCTATCGCACAACAGGCCGATGTTCCCCCCTCAACACTGATTCGTTTTTCCAATGCTTTTGGTTTCAGCGGGTTCAATGAAATGAAACAGGTTTTTCGTCAACATTTGATGGAGGAGACAGTAAATTATACCGAACGTGCCCGACTGTTCCGACAGACCGCTACAGATGGAACCTGCACCCCTGAAAATCCAGCTGAGATCCTGAATGTCTTTACAATGGTAAACTCTCAGGCGCTACAGCAGCTGGCATTGCAAACTAATTCACAGCTTCTCGACAAAGCTGTCGACTTATTAAGTAATGCCGAAAATATCTACATTATTGGATTACGTCGCTCCTTCAGTGTCGCATCATATCTGACCTATGCATTACGCCACCTTGAGCGGCGCGCTTTCCTGATTGACGGGCTTGGTGGTATGTTCACCGAACAGCTCAGTATGGTGAACACTAAAGATGTTGTAGTTACCATCAGCTACTCACCTTATGCACGTGAAGCCGTGGAACTGGTCGAATTAGGTGCTAAACGAGGCGCACGGCAAATTGCTATCACCGATAGTCAGGTGAGCCTGTTGGCCTCATTTAGCGAAGTCTGCTTTGTGGTGCGAGAAGCTCAGGTAGGCGGTTTCCGCTCTCAAGTGGCAGCACTCTGTCTGACCCAGACGCTGGCAGTTTCGCTGGCACTTAACGGTGCGAAATGACAGATGATACTAGTAAACACGCAATATATTGTTTTTTTGAATAGCCCCTTTCGATAAAACATGTATTGCTAATACTACTTCTTTACACAGATAACTATCTGTGATCTTTTGATAATTAGCATAAACTGAGTGAATTCATTTTTTAACAACATCAACTATTATCCATCATTGACAACTGTCCGATACAAACTCGTTACATATCCAGCGCATTTATCTATCATTTCTATACAGCGTCGTAATCAATAGAGAATTTGTATGAATAATGAGCTATCTTAATATGGATAATTTTCACCATTGATCCAGGCATGATCCTGTTCCCAGGTGAATTTCCACAACCTCTTTGGCCCTGCCATGACATTCAGGTAATAGCTGTTATAACCTGCCAGTGTTGCTACTGGATGATAACCGCGTGGTACAGTAACTACATCGTGATTATAGACTGCCATGCACTCATCCAGACTACAATCATCCGTATAAACTCTCTGCATGGCAAAACCTTGCGGTGGGTCAAATCGGTGGTAGTATGTCTCCTCCAGATAAGTTTCATGTGGAGAATCTTCCTGATCGTGTTTGTGGCTGGGCCAGGAGCTGGTATCTCCTTCATTAGTATAAACCTCTACAACCAACAGGCTATCGGCCGGTTTATCGTCGGGAAGAATATTGTGCACTAGCCGTTTATTCCGGCCTTTGCCACGATGCTCAATGCCTACATCATCAGGACGAATAAGTCGGGCTGGAAGATTTCCACCTGTCGAAGGCGCGCTACACACTGCAATCTCAAGGGAGCTCTCTGCAACCACTTCAACTATGTCCTGCGCAGGTACATACACTGAATAAGGTGGAATACGATCAAAAGGTGATATCCGTTTACCAAGACCAAAAAATTGAGTATGCCGAGTCTTGATCGAGGCACGACCTCCCAGCAAAACGAGACAACGTTCCCTGTCATCACTCTCCAGAATGAGACGCTGGTCTGGTTTTAGTTGATATACCTCAAATCCGACATAGCGCCACCCCGCGTTTTCGCAAGTAATTCGTTGTATGCAACCGCTATTGTCCGGTTGCTGACACTTAAACAGCAAAGACATCCGTCTCCTCCTATCGGAACTGGATTACTCCAAGGTAGGCATACTAAATTCAGATACTGACTGCTGACCAGTGGGCCAGCGCACTGTTGCCGTTTTCATACGAGTGTAAAACCGCACACCATCCGGGCCATGTACGTTTAGCGCGCCGAAAACAGAGCGTTTCCAGCCACCAAAACTGTGAAAAGCCATGGGAACCGGGACCGGCACATTAACACCAACCATTCCTGACTCAACATTTTGTACAAAATCACGCGCTGTATTACCACTGCTGGTGAAAATAGCACTACCATTACCATATTCATGACTATTGACTAGATTTAACGCACTACAGTAATCCTGCGCACGCATAATGGAGAATACCGGCCCAAATATCTCCTCGCGCCAGATGGTCATATCTGTTGTAACATTGTCAAATAATGTTCCACCCACATAGTAACCCTTCTCATGGCCGGCAACATTATGATGACGGCCATCAACAATCAGTGCGGCACCTTCCTGCTCACCTTTGTCAATATAGCTCATTACTTTTTTCTGATGCGCGGCAGAGACCACCGGCCCCATCTGGTTTTCTTCGGGGCCTCGTATGATTCCGGGGCCTATGCGCAAGGCTTTGACTAACGGAGTCAGGTGAGAAATGAGTTTGTCTGCCGTATTATCACCTACCGCAACCACGACAGGCAGGGCCATACAACGCTCACCTGCTGAACCATATGCACCTCCCATGATGGCGTTAACAGTGGCATCTAAATCAGCATCGGGCATTACAATTGCATGGTTTTTTGCCGCTCCAAAAGCCTGTACACGTTTACCGAAAGCGCTGGCAGTTTTATAAATATGTTCTGCCACCCCCGAGGACCCAACAAAACTGACGGCAGCAATTCGCGGGTCTTTATACAGTTGTTCGGCGTCCTGATTTGAACAATGGACTACATTCAATACTCCATCAGGAAGACCCGCCTCGGAGAGCAGCTCTGCCATGCGCACTGATACAGAGGGATCAAGCGCAGGGGGCTTTAACACGAAAGTATTACCACAAGCCAGAGCGACAGGAAACATCCACATTGGCACCATAGCCGGAAAGTTAAACGGCGTGATACCCGCAACCACACCAACTGGTTGCATGAGAGAATAGCTGCCAACGCCAGTTCCCACATTAGCTGAGTATTCGCCCTTGCTCAGATGCGGTATACCGCAGGCAAATTCCACTACTTCCATACCACGCGTTAGCTCTCCTAACGCATCAGACCAAACTTTCCCATGCTCAATAACAATGAGTTCTGCTAGCTCATCGCGATGTTTTTCCAGCAATATTTTAAAATTGAATAATACACGGGCACGGCGAAGAGGTGACATTCTGGACCATTCTGGAAACGCTCCATGGGCAGCTTTTATTGCCTCTGTTACCTCTTCTGCCGTGCTCTGGGTCAACTCACGGATAAGTTCGCCACTGGCTGGGTTATAAATCGGAACAGTCTCATTACTGACACTAAGTATGGTTCTGCCTCCAATAAAATTTCCTGTGATTTGCATATCATTGCCTCATCAAATGATCGCTCCGCATCAGCAATGATGCGGAGCGATCAGGCTACCCTATTACATCTGCTGAGCGTATAGTAGTGTAATTTTTATTTCAAAGACTAAATTGTATAAAATTTATTTTTCAGGCTTTAATCGCATTTCTCTGCAATAACTATGCATAAAATATTTAATATTTTTTAAAATAACATTGTATTTTAGGAAATTATTGATCACCCGTAGGGTAATAATTGTGAAGAAAATCTAAAAATTTAAATTTTATAAATGACTTTTTATGAAATAAATATTCTCTTATGTTTTAGTCAGCGGATCTTTGCATGATACTATCATTCACCTGTGCCGGAGAGGCATTATGGCCATAGAACTCGACCGTTTCTGTATAAATCGCAAAGTAGCTCCCGGTCTCACACTACCCGCATTTTTCAGACTGGCGAAGCGACTTGGGATAAATAAAGTTGAGTTGAGGAATGACATGTACAGTGGAAATGTGACTGATAATCTTAGTCACGCCCGTGTATCAACCCTTGCAGAGCAACATCAACTGGAGATTGTCAGCATCAATGCACTTTACCCGTTTAATCAACTAACACCTCAGCTATTGGAACGAGCTGAAGTTTTACTGCAGGAAGCTAATGATTTGAATGCTAAAGCTATTATCCTCTGCCCCCTTAATGATGGGACTCCTGTAAGCGTTCAGGAAACAAAGCAGGCATTTACTCTCCTGTCAGCGATGTTCATTGAGGCGGGAGTCGAGGCTTTAGTCGAACCGTTAGGTTTTCCGGTCAGTTCTTTACGTTCAGCGCATCAGACTCAGCAGCTGATACGGGAAACCAATGTTCCATTTAGGATCGTGCTGGATACCTTTCATCATCACCTCTATGAACAGGCGGAGAATGAATTTGCTCTAGGTATTGATGTTGAGAATATTGGTCTGGTTCACCTTTCCGGCGTCGAGGATAAACGCCCTGCTTTTGAACTGACTGATGAGCAGCGCGTCATGCTATCAAAAGAGGATGTGTTAAACAATGTCTCACAGGTAAAGCGACTGGAGAAAATGGGCTATCGTGGAAACTATTCGTTCGAACCTTTCTCTTCTTCTCTTGCTGATTGGGATGAATCTCAAATTGAGAAATCGGTACGAGAAAGCATTGCTCTGCTACAAGTTTAAACAATATTTTTATCGGTTAAAAACGTTGTCCCGGAGGACAATTATCGCTTTTTTCCTCAAAATCCATCAGCCTGTTAGATGCTCCCGGTATGCCGGGTATTCAATCTGCAACTGCATAGAATGTTACCATTTATGGTACATAAGTCATTGATAAATCATATAAATAAAATGAAAACATTAATACAATTATCTCGTATTTTACCCGGTCAGATCTTAATAACAAGCTATGTCATCAACATACATTCTGCTACAGATGTGTGTTCATCGACAATGCCATCTATACTGTCAGGATAGCAACACTGTGCTAACGCAGTACAAGCAATACAGCGTGTTACAATCAATGGGTGCAGACCTCAAACTAGATAAATTTTCACCTTTTTGTACACCTGAGATGCAAAATAATTCACTAAAAAAACCGTCTGGTTCATTATTCATACAGGATTAGGAGTATTCTTAATTCCATGCATATTAAAATTGATAAGAATGTCTTTTGGTATATTAAAAGCATTCTTCATCATTTGGACTACATTTAATGGCTGCGATGAAGTGTCCGGCTGCAGCCTTTCATATCATTATATTATCGGCACTGATGTTATCTCTGGTGCTGAATTATCGCGTTTTTCTAATTGGTTAGGATTTATACATGAGTTCAATTGAGACCAGACATCATAAAAGCCAACAGCCCTCATCCATCTCCGATAGCTCGCAACGCTACAAGCGGGTACAAATACTTATCGAAGAGGAGAAGCATTTTGATTTCAAAATTAATTGCATGAAGAATAATGTAACCATGACAGAACTGCTCCTGACCTTCATCGATAACTGGCTGGCAGAAAATAAAAAACCGTAACTAAGTCGTCCTGACAGTAATGTCAGGACGACTTGATGATCTTTTTCTTACCACACTGTGAGATATGAGATCTGTGCCTGCCAATTTTCAGCTCAGGCGAGATAGTTACCTGATGGCCAGTGAATGCTGGATAAATCCAGGCCTGTGCACGACAGAGGCAGGCTGTTTAATCCTGATAGTTTTTATCATGCTATACCGGCATTCCTCACAGCGATCCCTGTAACCTGTTCCCAAGTCTAATTACTAACGCATCGGAAATTATCAAATTCAAGATGCATTCATCCACAACATAAAACGGCAAATATTTCCCCCATAGGCTCCATAATTGGCCAGAATTTTAGACAGTGGCAGATTAATAATGATGCATAACCTCATATTAGCAGGACTATATTTTTAAGAATTTTCTTGCCTTGTCCTGATTAATTATACTTTCCCCAATATTGACTATACGTATTTTATATTGATGCAGGCAGTAACATCATCCGACGAGTGATACGTGAACACATCATCTGCCACCCTGCCTATGCCGGACCAACACTGGCAGCCTTAATCGGTCATAGTGCGTAACTGGAAAGAACTAACTGAAGTGTGCGTGAAATGATGAGAAAAACCAGTATGCGCTGTCAGAGATGTAAAGATATTATGCCCGAAGAGGATAAGACGTTATAATCGGGAGCCTCTAACTCGATTAAGGCAATGTTTGTTACCTTATCTCATTTGTTAGCGTCAGGCGATAGCCGCCCCACCTCCGTAAGCCAGAGTTATCATAACGGGAGATATTCAGGATTCAGTAAACACAGGGCGTCGATATGAAGCTACGTGGGAAACGCGTAAAACCTATCAGATTAAAAGATATTACAATCATCGATGATGCAAAATCACGCAAAGCCATCACTGCAGCAGCGTTGGGGAACGCGATGGAGTGGTTCGATTTTGGTGTCTACGGCTTTGTCGCCTCCGCCTTAGGACGCGTGTTCTTCCCTGTCGTCTCGCCCGGCATTCAGATGATTGCCGCACTGGCTACCTTTTCCGTTCCTTTTCTGATAAGACCCTTGGGAGGCCTGCTTTTTGGCATACTGGGTGATCGTTACGGGCGCCAGAAAATTCTTGCTTTTACCATTGTGCTAATGTCGATTAGCACTTTTTCCATCGGCCTGATTCCCTCCTATAACTCTATAGGTATATGGGCCCCAGCTCTGCTACTTTTAGCGAAAATGATCCAGGGATTTTCCGTTGGCGGGGAGTATACCGGCGCATCAATCTTCGTAGCGGAATATTCACCCGATCGCAAACGTGGTTTCCTCGGTAGCTGGCTTGACTTTGGTTCCATTGCTGGTTTTGTGATGGGAGCGGGTATAGTTGTAATTATCTCCTCATTTTTAGGTCAGGATAGCTTTCTTTCCTGGGGATGGCGTATTCCATTTTTTCTGGCACTACCATTAGGTATCATCGGCCTTTACCTCCGTCATGCACTAGAAGAGACACCCGCCTTCCAGCGGCATGTTGACAAACTTGAGCAGGGTGACCGCGAGGGCCTCGCCTCTGGCCCACAGATACCTTTCAAAAAAGTGGCTACCAGATACTGGCGCGGCCTGTTGACTTGCATCGGTATGGTGATCTCTACCAACGTAACTTACTACATGCTACTTACTTTCATGCCTAGCTATCTGTCGCACAGCCTTAATTACAGTGAAGATCATGGTGTACTGATTATCATTTCCATTATGATTGGCATGTTGTTCATTCAGCCTGTTATTGGCCTGATGAGTGATAAATTTGGCCGCCGGCCCTTCGTGATTTGTGGTAGTATTGCGCTGTTTTTATTGGCTATTCCGTGCTTTATGCTCATCAACAGTAATACTATTATTCTTATTTTCCTCGGTTTGCTGATCCTTGCAATCATTCTTAATGCTTTCATCGGAGTGATGGCTTCTACGTTACCGGCGATGTTCCCGACACACATCCGTTACAGCGCTCTGGCCAGTGCGTTTAATATCTCAGTGCTGATTGCTGGCCTGACGCCAACTCTGGCCGCCTGGTTGATTGAGTTAACCCGTAATCTGTTTATGCCCGCTTACTATCTGATGGTTGTTGCTATTATCGGTCTTATTACCGGCCTGGTAATGCAGGAAACTGCAAATAAACCATTACGAGGTGCGGCACCTGCAGCATCTGACCTTGAAGAAGCCCGCGAGATTCTGCAGGAACACCATGATAATATTGAACAGAAGATCGAAGATATTGAATCACAAATTGCTGAACTGGAAGCCAGGCGGAATTATCTGATTCAGCAACATCCGACAATTAACAAGTAATCATTCATCTTCTGGCTATTCCGACCCGTACTTCAGCCTCTATAGCCTGGTAATCTCAGCTACTTTATATGATTTCTCAAAAGCTGATACCAGGATGATGATGCAGACAGATTGCAATATCTTCCTCATACGTCAGAATCCTGTAGTCTGTTTTTTTACTGTCTTCGGGTAACAAAACCCATCTTTCTTTTCAATGGAAAAACGGCCCGAAACAGTCCGATGATTATAGTAATGATGATAAAGGAGCATCTTACAGCACAAATTTTGACAAAATATTTTTAAGATTTATAACATCATAATATGCTGTAAAATAAGTTGTTAATCAGTCTAACATCACGCCAATGACATCATCATGTCAAAAAAATATATATTTTACTTTCACAGTTACCCGGTTGTCGTCGATAATGCGCCGCGTTTATATCCATTTGGGCTGACTTAACGTTATGTTTCATCTCTCCACTGGTCTTGATCTAAATACTGGCCTGTTACTGGGGCTTGCCCTGCTTTTCGTACTGTTCTATGAAGCAATAAATGGTTTTCATGATACGGCTAATGCTGTAGCAACTGTTATCTATACTCGTGCCATGCGCACCCATCTGGCGGTGGGTATGGCAGGTTTGTTCAATTTTTTTGGGGTTCTGCTGGGTGGTCTGAGCGTAGCTTATGCTATCGTGCATCTGCTGCCAATCGAACTGCTGATTAATGTAAGTTCTTCTAAAGGGCTGGCGATGATATTTTCATTGCTACTGGCTGCTGTTGTCTGGAATCTCAGCACCTGGTATATCGGCCTGCCGGCCTCCAGCTCACATTCACTAATAGGCTCAATTATTGGTGTTGGGCTAACGAACGCCTTCGTCAACCACACCTCTGTGATTAATGCCCTCAATATCCCTAAAATGATCGAGATCTTTCTGGCACTATTGCTCTCGCCATTGATTGGTCTTGTTCTCGCTGGTGGGCTAATTTTTCTGTTACGCCGCTACTGGAGTAGCAGTCAGAAACGTGCTCGTATCCATATGACTCCTGCCGAACGTGAAAAGATTAATGGTAAGAAAAAACCTCCATTCTGGACACGCATTGCGCTCATTGTCTCAGCCATTGGTGTTAGCTACTCTCACGGTGCCAACGATGGTCAGAAAGGTATTGGGCTGATTATGCTGGTGCTCATTGGCGTGGCCCCGGCAGGCTTTATGCTCAATATGCATGCTTCAGGTTATGATATCATCCGCAGCCGTGACGCGGTGAACCATCTGGAACAGTTTTATCAGCAGAACCCCGCTGTGCTCAGCGACCTAGTTTTACGGGCCCCACTGGCGTTGCCTCAGCCACAAAAGCTGCCAAACGCCTTGTCCGGATTTTATTGCAGTGACAAAAACATCATCTCAGTGATTAACCAGACGCAAGTATTGATGGCAGATCTTAAAAGTTATGATCAGTTAACAGAAATGCAGCGTAATCATTTGCGCCGTCTGCTGATGTGCATTTCTGAGATAACTGATAACACACTAAAACTATCAAAAATCAGCGCAGACGATGCACGCTCTCTTAAAAAGCTTAAGGGGGATCTTTTGAGCACTGTGGAATATGCGCCGGTATGGATTATCGTTGCAGTAGCACTGGCACTTTCACTTGGAACACTGGTAGGCTGGCGGCGTGTAGCCATCACTATTGGTGAGAAGATCGGCAAGAGTGGCATGACCTACGCTCAGGGAATGGCTGCCCAAATTACGGCAGCACTATCAATTGGCATTGCTAGCTACACCGGAATGCCGGTATCGACCACCCATGTGCTCTCCTCTTCTGTGGCAGGCACTATGCTGGTCGATGGCGGTGGCGTGCAAAGTAAAACTGTTAAAAACATTCTGCTGGCCTGGGTGCTCACACTGCCAGCATGCCTCGTGCTTTCAGGAATATTGTACTGGCTGGCATTGAAACTGATTTAGAGACCAGTTATATCAAGTAGATCACTAAAAAAATGCGGTCTGATCGATTCAGACCGCATGATGTCAGATATTGTTTAGCTTTTCCGGATACCTTGTCAGATTGTTAATGCAATTCCGCTAACGATGATCAATCCACACAATGCGCTGGTCAAAATAACCTGACTGCGAACCCGCTCACAACGGCGGATGAATTCGTCATTGTGATGATCGCGGTAACGCTGCGAACAAATGTAGCGAACAAGCCGCACCTGCTTGACAGGATCACCATGTGAGGTGAAAAAACCACCACCGTCAACGTGATGATAGAGCATTGGGTCACATCCACGTAATACAATTAACAAAGCATGCAGAGATGATAAATAGCGCACCATATTTATTAAACATACCAGGCATAAAGCCCAGAACAACTCAGTGTTCATAGACTTCCTCCCTTCTGAACAATAGATCTCTGTGATTGAGACCGACCCGTGACAGCAAAGAGTATTGCCCATAAAAATTAAGGAGAAAGGTATACATACACCTGACTTCCCCAATCCAGTTTAGAGGATTTGAGTAAAAATTATCCAGCGCTATTTTCAGTAAATTTACTGATTAACATCTAATCTTCACTAAAATCAAAAAATGGACCTGAAAATGCCCCAGTTCATGGTCATCACGTCTCACACAGCTATACTGAGCTGCGTCTTCCTTCACAGAGAGGAATCAACGGCTTTGTGGTGACTTGATAACGACCGGATGCACACATCATGCCATCTGGCACCGACAAAATTCCAGCTGACCAGGCGAAAACAACGATCTTATAAACAGGGAAATAAGAAGCACAAGTATGCAACCGTTTTGCCATCAGGTACCATTGCGGGGGCATCAACACATCTTCTCTGCCATAATTGAACACATATCTGACAAGGAGCTTTGCTATGACTTATAAACACATCCTAGTAGCAGTCGATCTTTCACCTGAGAGTAACATACTGGTCCAAAAAGCAATTTCAATCGCCAGTCCTTATAAAGCTAAAGTGTCATTGATCCATGTAGATGTTAACTATTCAGATCTTTATGTCGGTCTGATTGATGTTAATCTGGGCGATATGCAAAAACGCATCTCAGAGGAAACCCGCAATTCTCTCACTGATCTCTCAAGTAATACCAGCTACCCTATTGCAGAAACACTGAGCGCCAGCGGTGATTTAGGGCAAGTGCTGGTTGATGCAATTGAACAATATGAAGTTGATCTCGTCGTATGCGGACATCATCAGGACTTCTGGAGCAAACTGATGTCATCGGCACGCCAGCTAATTAATACCGTGAATGTCGACATGCTGGTCATTCCGCTGCACGATGACGATAACACCTGATTGCCACCAGCAACAGACGTCACTAAGTGATTGCTAAGGGCGAATAGATGTCAAAACGATGATTCTTGGTTATGACTACCGATGAGGTCAAAATTTGTGCCAGTGGTTGTGCATTATCGGGGCGTTTGACCACGACACGTTTTGTCGCCAGTGCTCTGGCGAGTGGCAGCAATCGTTCTGCATCAGTGTCTGCCCCTACCAACGACTGAAAAATACGCATCTCTTTTTTTACCAGCGCCCTCTTTTGCCGGGGCGGATACATCGGATCGAGATAAACCACATCTGGACGAGGAGAAAGGCTTTCCAGCGCCAGCAAGCCAGAAGTATGGCTCAATGTTAGTCGCTCCCGCAACCAGCAGCCTATTTCATTATCACGATAACCCCGTTGTAAACCATCATCCAGCAGCGCTGCAACCACCGGATGACGTTCCAGCATCCGTACCCGGCAGCCAACAGAGGCAAGCACAAAAGCATCTCTGCCCAGTCCCGCTGTAGCATCTACCACATCAGGAAGATAGCGGCCTTTAACACCTACCGCCCGGACTATCGCTTCGCCCCGGCCGCCACCATAGCGGCGGCGATGCGCCATTGCTCCTGAAACAAAATCAACCCAAACTCCCCCCAGCCCGGGCTCATCACGTTTACGCAATTCCAGACGTGTCGGTGTCATTATCAACGCCATCACCTGTTGCTCATCATGGCAAAGTCCCCAGCGGGCAGCCAAAGAAGCAAGGGCTTCATCTCCGACACCCATATCACCGATTAAACATATTTTCACGCAGTCTGATTTTCCAGAATACCGTACTGGCTCAGCATGGCGTCCAGCATAGGTTCACGCCCGCGGAAACGCCTGAATAGTTCCATGGGTTCTTCTGAACCACCGCGAGTCAAAATGCTGTCAAGAAATGACTGACCTGTTGCCCGATTGAAAATACCTTCCTCTTTGAAACGGGAGTAGGCGTCTGCCGCCAGTACATCTGCCCAGAGATAGCTGTAGTACCCTGCTGCATAACCACCAGCAAAGATGTGGCTGAATGCATGTGGGAAACGCCCCCATGTAGGCGAAGGTACCACAGAAACGTCTTTTTTAACCTCCGCCAGTATCTCCAGAATACGCGCCCCTTTCGATGGGTCAAATTCGGCGTGCAGACGAAAATCAAACAACCCATATTCCAGCTGACGCAGGACGAATAACGCCGCCTGATAATTTTTAGCTGCCAACATCTTTTCCAGCACTTCCAGTGGCAGCGGTTCACCCGTTTGGTAATGGCCGGATATAAAAGTCAGTGCTTCCGGCTCCCAGCACCAGTTCTCCATAAACTGACTAGGCAATTCAACAGCATCCCACGGCACACCACTGATACCAGAAACACCAGGAACATCAATCGCCGTCAGCATATGATGGAGGCCATGACCAAACTCGTGAAATAGCGTAATAACTTCGTCGTGGGTAAATAATGCCGGTTTACCATTGACCGGGCGGGTAAAATTACAGGTCAGGTAAGCGACCGGTTTCTGTAGGGTGCCATCGCTTTTACGCATCTGGCTGACGCAGTCATCCATCCAGGCACCACCGCGTTTATGTTCACGCGCGTAAAGGTCAAGGTAGAAGCTGCCACGTAACTGGCCGTGTTCGTCATGGAGTTCAAAAAAACGCACATCCGGATGATATACGTCCACATCGTCACGCTGATTGACAGTGATTCCATACAGGCGCTTCACCACTTCAAATAATCCATTGATGACACGCGGTTCTGGGAACCATGGGCGGAGCTGCTCATCACTGATGGTATAGAGATACTGCTTTTGCTTTTCGCTAAAATAGGTGAGATCCCATGGCTGTAACTCTGTTACTCCGTGCTTACTTTTGGCAAAAGCCCGAAGTTGTTCGAGTTCTTTCTTCGCCTGTGGCCGCGCTCTGTGCGCCAGATCAGTCAGGAAAGTCAGTACCTGAGCAGGACTTTCGGCCATTTTGGTTGCAAGGGACTGATTAGCAAAAGAGTCGAAACCTAATAACTGAGCCAGTTCATGCCGCAACGCCAGCGCTTCTGCCATTATTTCGCTATTGTCCCACATTCCCGCGTTCGGTCCCTGATCTGAAGCTCTGGTGGAGTAAGCCCGATACATCTCTTCCCGCAACGCCGGGTTATCGCTGTACGTCATAACTGGCAGGTAGCTTGGCATATCCAGCGTAAACAACCAGCCCTTTTTCCCTTTTTCTCTGGCACGCATTTTGGCTTGTGCCAGCGCGCCTTCAGGTAAACCGCTCAACATTTTCTCATCATCAATAAGCTTACTCCACCCCATTGTAGCGTCGAGAACATTATTACTGTATTGCGAACCCAGTTCAGAAAGACGAGCCGCAATCTCGCCATAACGTTTCTGCTTTTCCTGCGAAAGGCCAATACCTGAAAGTTTGAAATCACGTAGCGCATTATCAACGGCTTTTTTCTGTGCTACAGAGAGGCTGTTATAATTATCACTCTCTTTCAGGGTACAGTAAGCCTTGTATAGTCCCTGATGCTGTCCAATCCAAGTGTTATAGTCCGAAAGCATAGGCAGAGTCCGCTCATAAGCTTTCCTTAATTGAGGAGTATTTTTAACGGCATTAAGATGGCTCACGGGAGAAAATAACCGGGCAAGGCGATCATCTGCTTCAGCAAGGGGCTGAACCAAGGTTTCCCAACTGAAGGGGCCCTTTGCAGAGACAACTTTTTCCACCATCGCCCTGCACTCGTCTAACGCCTGCTCTACAGCAGGAACCACATGAGAGGGCTTAATAGCAGAAAAGGGAGGCAGAGTGTATGTAGCGAGAAGAGGATTCGTCATAGAAGCTCCTTTAACCCTCTGTGAGGCAGTTGCAAAGTACGCTATACCAGATAACATAGGGATTATTAAAAAATTGATGCCAGTTAAGGCCATGTTTTAAAAATGTCAGATCTGTCAGGACGTCTTACATAAAGTGGGTAATTTTTCGCAAAAGCCAGTGCTGTGTCAACCCGATTACAATTTGTCGGGCCACAGATTGTCTGAAAATTAACCTTACCGCATCTCTCTTATTATCACTACCTGATAACAGCTCCGGCCTGACACAGGTTATAAAAGCATGCCCGTTGAGTATCTTACTATCTTTAAAACGGGTTTATGGAAGAACTGCAATGACACGTCTGTCATTAGTTTGACAATGGCAATTTTTTAAAGCAGTACTACAACAGAGCAACAGTTATAATGCTTTTTTATTGCTACTACCGCATACACACCCACACAGACTAAAAATATGCTCAGTTATCGCCACAGTTTTCATGCTGGCAATCATGCCGATGTTCTCAAACACGTTGTTCAGAGCCTGATTATTGAAACCCTTAAAGAGAAAGCGCGGCCCTTCCTCTATCTTGACACCCATGCTGGCGCGGGCCGCTATCAACTGGATAGCGCCCATGCCAGGAAAACGGAAGAATACCTCAACGGTATCGCACGTATCTGGCAGCAAGCTGGAACACCCGACCTGCTCACCCCCTATTTGAGTGCAGTACAGGCAGTTAACCGGGGTAACCTGCTACGCTTTTATCCCGGTTCGCCATTAATCGCACAACACCTGTTACGGCCTGAAGATAAGTTGCAGCTTACTGAATTGCACTCCAGCGATTTTCAATTACTACTCAATGAATTTCGCCAGGAGAAACGGGCACATGTTGAGCAAACAGATGGCTATCAGCAGTTAAAAGCAAAACTGCCCCCTCTGTCGCGTCGTGGTCTGATTCTTATTGACCCTTCCTACGAACTAAAAACAGATTACAGTATAGTAATCAATGCGATACAACAGGGTTATAAACGTTTTGCCACCGGCATTTATGCATTGTGGTATCCGGTTATATTTCGCCAAAAAATTAATAAATTATTTCGGGAGCTTCAGGCCACGGGTATCCGCCATATCCTACAAATTGAGCTGGCAGTACTCCCCGACAGCGAAAGTCGTGGTATGACAGGCTCTGGCATGCTCATCATCAATCCGCCCTGGAAACTGGAACAACAGATGAAATCACTGCTACCCTGGTTACATGCCAAGCTGGTTCCAGCCGGAACGGGGCATACTGCCGTCAGATGGCTGGTGGGTGAGTAATCAGACCGTGAAACGGGAAAAATCAAAAGCCATTTCTGTTGCCGGAAAAATGGCCCGACACTCTGCGAGCAGATATTCGCTATCCTGACGCTGATAGCGGGAGCTTAAATGGGTAATAATAAGGCGCTTTGCCCCCGCATCGCGTGCCACACAGGCAGCCTGTGCGGTAGTGGAGTGACCATGTTCACGGGCTTTCGCTTCCAGTGCTACCTCAAGGGTCGCTTCATGTACCATAACATCGACTCCTTTAGCGAGTAATAACGATGCACTACAGGGAGTAGTATCACCAAAGATAGCGAGAGTTTTACCCTTCTGCCCTGCCGTCAGATAATCCCGGCCCCTGACGATACGACCATCTCCAAGTGTGATCTGCCTGCCCTTTTTGAGATCGTGAAACCACGGACCACGCGGCACTCTCTCTGCTTCCAGCCTTGCTGCATCTAACGCTCCGGGCTTATCTTTTTGTTCAACACGATAGCCGTAACATTCAATAGTGTGGGTTAACGGCCACGCCAGGACACGATAGTCATCGTTGTCGGCTATCTCTCCGGCTTCAATCTCGACGACGTCGAACGGAAATAAAATCCGGGAGCCGCTGATCCTAAGAGTAACAGTAATAAACTCAGCTATTCCCGCTGGACCATAAATAGTAAGCGGGGTTGCCACCTGGTTCATTGATCGGCTAATCAGCAGACCCGGCAAGCCAAAAAGATGATCACTATGGAGATGAGTAATAAAAATTTTACTAATTTTGCTTAGTTTGACTGAAGCACGTAACATTTGATGCTGAGTCCCTTCACCGCAATCAAAAAGCAAAGCACCTGATGCATCCGGCATATCGAGCATAATGCTGGTAACGTTACGTTCTTTACATGGCCTGCCTCCCCCGGTGCCAAGAAAGTGTAGATCCATACCGCCTCCCCCCTCACATTGTCATTCCGCCTGACAAATGACGTTCATATCTGCTTAAATAAGTTATAACCTGTTAAGCCATAGTAACCTGTGCCAGCCACTCTGCAAAAATCGTATCATTTTTGGAACAAAGATCAGCGCAACCTTTGCAGAATTCTGCACTCAGACGTTACACTTAACGCAATTTTTTGGGCTAACGGAATGCTTTCATGACCAGACATTATGACTACCTCTCAATTGGTGGTGGCAGCGGCGGTATCGCCTCAGTGAATCGTGCGGCGTTATACGGGCAAAAATGTGCACTAATTGAAGCAAAATACCTTGGCGGAACATGTGTTAACGTGGGATGTGTGCCTAAAAAAGTGATGTGGCACGCCGCGCAGCTGGCTGAAGCCATTACGCGTTACGGTACAGATTACGGTTTCAACACCACAATTAATCACTTTGACTGGCCGGTACTGATTAAAAATCGTAGTGCCTATATTGACCGAATCCACGCTTCTTATGAAACGGTACTGGCCAAAAATAAGGTTGATGTGATTCAAGGCACTGCCCGTTTCCTGGACTCCCGCACGGTCGAGGTCAACGGCGAAAAGATAGCCGCTGATCATATTCTGATTGCTGCTGGCGGGTATCCAGACCTTCCTCACTCAGTTCCTGGCGCTGAATACGGCATTAACTCTGATGGTTTCTTCCAATTAGAAGCGCTCCCAAAGCGAACAGCGGTGGTGGGGGCGGGATATATCGCAGTAGAACTCGCTGGTGTACTGAACGGGCTGGGGTCGCAAACCCATCTGTTTGTACGCAGGCATGCGCCGTTACGTAACTTTGACCCTCTGCTTTATGAAACACTGGCTGAGGTCATGCAAACGGAAGGCCCTGTACTGCACACTCACTCCATACCCCGTGCAGTAGTAAAAAATAGCGATGGCAGCCTGACACTCCATCTGGAAAACGGCCATCAACAAGAGACAGATTGTCTGATTTGGGCGATCGGACGCACACCAGCAGTGAACAATCTCAACCTTGAGGCAGCGGGTGTCAGGCTTAATGAGCGGGGATATATCAGCGTTGATAAGTTCCAGAACACCACTACTCCGGGTGTTTATGCTGTAGGTGACATCACCGGACAGATCGAGCTGACACCCGTAGCAGTCGCAGCCGGGCGCCGCCTTGCTGAGCGTCTCTTTAATAACAAACCTGATGAGCATCTGAACTACGATTTAGTTCCAACAGTAGTTTTTAGCCATCCCCCTATTGGCACCGTCGGTCTGACCGAACCACAGGCGCGGGCAAAATATGGTGACAGTAATGTAAAAATCTACCAGTCAGCATTCACCGCCATGTATACCGCTGTGACACAACATCGCCAGCCCTGCCGAATGAAGCTGGTTTGTGTGGGTCATGATGAGAAAATTGTCGGCCTTCATGGCATCGGTTATGGCGTCGATGAGATGCTCCAGGGCTTTGCTGTTGCAGTAAAAATGGGGGCGACAAAAAGCGACTTTGACAATACAGTTGCTATCCATCCCACCGGGGCCGAAGAGTTTGTTACCATGCGCTAAACAGCGCTCAAACGCTTCACAGATCGATACAAAGGCAACTGGCAGCCGCTTTTTGTCTTTTTCCTGACAAGGGTTAACTGCTTTTATTTTAACCCCGAGTGTATAAAAAACGTTCTCTTTTCGTTAATTTGGTTGTTTTGCGGCGCTTTATTCATAAAAGGTATCAGGATTCTCTGATAACAGAACAAAACGCCGGGATTGATGCTCCAGAGCATGAATGGCACCGGTTTTAATATCAAAAACCCAGCCGTGGAGATTCAGTGACCCTTTACGCAACGCAACAGCTACCGAGGGATGAGTCCGAATATTGTTAATTTGGGCAATCACATTCTCCTGAACCATATCATTCAGTTTATCTCCTTCGCTGGCGTATTTTTTGCTCATAACCACCGATTTCGCCGCATCAGCATAATGCAGCCAGTGAGAAACAGCAGGCATATGTTCAAGACTCTGGCAGCGGGCGATAGCATCCATCGCACCACAATTAGAGTGACCGCAAATAATGATGCTGCTGACTTCCAGTACCACAACCGCGTACTCTATAGTGGCGGATACCCCCCCTGGTTCAGGGCCGTAGGAAGGGACAATATTACCGGCATTACGTATAACGAATAGCTGCCCAGGCTCCTGCTGAGTTAACAGTTCTGGCACCAGACGGCTGTCTGAACAGGAAATGAATAGTGCCTGGGGGCTCTGAGAGGTGGCCAGATCTTTAAACAGCTCACGCCTTTTAGGAAAAACATTTTTCTGAAAGTTGAGAAAACCATTAACAATCTTTTGCATTTTAGCCCCTGATTAGCGCCTCTGTTCTGGCAAAATTTGGTATTTAAATACTTATAACAAACTTATTATACATCTGGTGCTATGCATCCTGCTATCAGGCACAGTTGCCAGCACAACAAATTAAGCAGTTATTTCTCTGATATTTAAGGCAGGCAGTAATTAACAAACCTTGATTACTACAGGCTTCGGCTTTATCTGCATCACAATGATGACACCCAGAATCAAGCAGAAAATACCACTAAAAGTAAGGAGGGGCGGCCAGCTCTGTTTCCACAAAAAGGTCCAAAACAAACCAAACAGTGTCTCGAATACAATAAGCGGACCCACAATAACGGTTGGCAGGCGCTGACAGGCGGTATTCCAGCACATCGAACCCAGCCAGGAACAGAATACACCTAATACCAGCATCAGAGCCAAAAACAGGCCGGGACGTGGGCCAAAAGGCAGCTCAAAATCTGGCTCCGTGACGGCAAGTGATAGCAACGCTAGCCCCCAGACGATCCATGCTACAGGTAACGTTATCACACCCTGAGCCGTAGCCCAGGCGGAGGGAGAGCAGGCAGGATGATTCCGCAGCCAACGCGCATTCCGCAGCGAAAACCATGTCCAGCACGCCAGTGCCAGAATGGCAAGACCAATGCCAACAGCATAACTGGCAGGTTCGATATGCTGCTGGCGTGATTGCAGTTCTGCCAGATTGACACAGAGTAATCCGACCAGAATCAGAAACAGTGCCGGGGTAAGCCGCTGCCAGCGCAAACGTCCTTCAAGATGCCCATAGCAGAGGTTGGCAGTTATGGAGATCGTCACAGGGAGTATACCAATTATCATGGTGGAAACTGGCGCACCAGTCTGTTGAATCGCGCTGGCCAGAAAACCGTAATAGAGCAGATTTCCTACCAGAGTTAACTTTAATGCCTCTAACCAGTCTTTTGGCAATAACATCCTTAATTGGCGTTGAACACGCCAGGCAAATGGCAGGGCTATTAATCCAAAAGCAACATTACGCCCGGCAGACTGTAATAATCCTGGATAATCAGGCACGATAAGTGGTACAACAAAAATCATTCCCCACAAACCACCAGCTGCAAGGGCGAATAATACTCCCGGCAACATCCGACCTTCCCCCCTTTTTTATTGCAGGAAATGTTGCGATACAATACAGGAAAAAACATAGACGGGCAGGTATTTCTTTATTAGAAAATAGCCCAACTGTAATAAGTTTGTACTCACCGGACTTTGCGTTAATGTAGTTCTCGTGACTGTTCCTGAAGCCAGGACAGATAAACCTTGTACCAACTAGCTGCTGCTGTACCCGGCCTTCCCAGCCCAAAGCCATGCCCCCCGGTATCAATTGTTATCAGTTCGACCGGTACATTATGCTGATAACAAGCCCGGAACATGATCAATATATTATGTAAATCAACAAAGGGATCATCTTTTACCATAGCAAGAAAGGTTGGCGGATAAGCATCCGTAACATAATTCTGTACTGACCAGCTTGCTTCAGCCCCAGGGGAAGGATTATCGCCCACTATCATATGATGCGTCCTGGTTTGTGTATAAGGGGGTTCCAGCGTGATAACGGGATAAATTAGCCCAGCTGTGTGCGCCACCGGACGTATTTTATCAATGCTATCAACAGGAGAGTAAGAGCTGAAATCGGGCTGGGCTGCCGCAATTCCCATTAAATGTCCGCCAGATGAAAATCCTAGCAGATGAAGTGTCGGCTCACGGGCACGCACCAGGCGAATAGCTCGCTGGGCATCCTGCAACGGAGCTAAGCTTCCAGCCCGCCAGCCCTGACGCGGAAGTCGGTAACTGAGCACATAGGCAGTATAGCCCTGTGAGTATGGCTACCCTGTTCAACAATTTTCCCTTCCGCCAGAACAATCAAGCGATCCATTTTAGCAATAGTGGAGAGCCAGTGAGCGATAGCAATAACGGTTTTCCCATGCATTAGTTCCTCAAGGCTCTCCTGAATAGCAACTTCCACCTCAGAATCAAGCGCCGATGTGGCTTCATCCAGGATTAGTACGGGAGCATCTTTCAGTAGCACCCTGGCGATGGCAATACGCTGGCGCTGGCCACCAGAAAGCTTAACTCCGCGTTCGCCCACAAGCGCATCAAGACCGCTACGCCCCTGCGCATCGCATAGTTGCGGAATGAATTTGTCAGCATGAGCACGCGCAATAGCCTGATGCAGTTCTTCTGTTGTTGCCTCCGGGCGCCCATGCAGCAGATTATCGCGAATTGAGCGATGCAGCAGAGAAGTATCCTGAGTGATCATACCGATTCTTGCACGCAGGCTTTCCTGATTAACCGCGGCAATATCCTGACCATCAATCAAAATGCGGCCTTCGTTCAAATTGTAGAGACGCAATAAAAGATTGACCAGCGTTGATTTTCCAGCACCGGAGGGTCCAATCAGACCAATTTTTTCACCCGGCTTGATAGCGAGGTTCAGGCCCTTAATTATCTGACGCTCAGGCCCGTAATTGAATGTTACCTGCTCAAAACGTATGGCTCCCTGCGTTACGTCCAGCGGCTGGACTTGTGGCTCGTCAGTTACATCAATCGGCTGGGAGATAGTTTTTATTCCGTCCTCGACCATGCCAATATTCTCAAAAATGCCATTGATTACCCACATAACCCAGCCCGACATATTAATGACCTGAATCACCAGGCCTGTCGCCAGAGCAACTGCTCCTATAGTAATCGTTGAGTGAGTCCACAGCCATAATGCCAGACCCACAGTTGATGTAATCAAAACACCGTCCAGGATAGTGATCGTAACATCCATCGCGGTGACAACACGCCCTGCCTCACGGGCCCTCTCAGTCTGCTCACCTATTACTTCGCGTGCTGCCTGTTTTTCCAGTGAATTATGAGCAAACAGTTTCAGTGTAATAATGTTGGTATAGCTATCAACGATAGTGCCCACTAGTTTTGAACGGGCATCTGATGATGCCATTGAACGGGCCTGAACTCGCGGAACAAAGTAGTACATAGCAACAGAATACGCAATTATCCACAGTACCAGCGGGATCATTAGTCTCCAGTCAACCTGAGCAAACAGAATCAGAGATATAATTGCGTAAATCAGCACATGCCAGAGTCCATCAGCTGCCTGCACTGCTGAATCACGTAAAGCACTACCAGTCTGCATAACACGCTGAGAGATACGCCCGGCAAAATCATTTTGGAAAAATTTGAGGCTCTGACGCAGTACATAGTTATGGTTTTGCCAGCGAATCATACTAGTCATGCCTGGGTTGATAGTCTGCTGTACCATTATATTATGCAGCCCAATGAAAAGTGGACGGAATATCAATACAACCAGGCCCATCCAAAGCAATTCACCGACATGGTCACTAAACAATCGTGATGGCGTCGTCGCATTGGCGACATCAATTAAACGGCCCAGATAGCGAAAAAGAGCCACTTCGATCAATGCAGCAAACAATCCCACTACTAACAAAATGGCAAAACTCGACCAGACCTGACGCAGATAGTACAGATAGAATGGCCAGACCCGATTGGGGGGCGTATTTTGTTGCGTTTCGTTAAATACAGAAATCAGTTTTTCAAAACTACGAAAAAACATGTTTAATTTTCCAGTTTTTGTTAAAAAATGGTGTTTGCAATACCTCTCTGTGAAAATCCGGGGGCACAGACACCTTAACCGATGAGTTGATAAGAGTTTTACTGGCTGTTTGCAGTTAACAGCACAAGATACTGGCATTCAGATCCATTGATGACTTCTCATACGAGAAAAAGGCAAACCAGACATCTGAGCTTATCCTTGCTCTGAGCCCAATCACAAAGATAAATGTTACAACTTTTATACTATCAAATATTCTGTTGGTCATGTTTTGGCAGAAAAATTTGCCTCATTCAAAGGTATTCTGGAACAGCAGGTTAAAAAACTGAAATGTTTTCATCCGCCTTGCATGCCTGCTTGTATATAATTAATTAATATTTCGACTTATTTAGTGCAGATTTTCATTTACAGTGAAAAGGAGCTGTCAAAGTTATATAAAAATATTATTTAGTGCAACCCGCATTCAATATAAAAATCCGGACCATACTTAATAAAATAGCAGAGATACAGGAAGTTATATCCAGTTGAGAAATTAACCACCATGTTGTTTACTATTTTTGAATTACAACATTGAAAATGTAAATACAATCAACCAGCATCATTCAAATGATTGAAGAAAAGCAGACCAGTTAATCACACAGTATTATCACAGCTGAACTATTTGTAGCATACAGCTGAATGTTAACACTGTTCTTGTCTTGTGCGTAGCGCCAGCGGTAATTTATGCCTGAGATTTAGCAAAATACATGCATATATAGTAAATTTATGTTGCAAAATGTATAAAGACAAAAATAATTTTCACCGCATATGTGATGAGATACTGAAAATAGAGAGTATAGGAAGATCGGAAAATGACTCGCGACCTGTATTTTTTTGTGACTATAACTATATGATTTTCTGTAAGATATGAGATAATATCACTTTTCGTTTAATATATGTATAAAACTATTTTCAAAAATACTCTGCCATATTCTGACAAAAATTGGTAAAATATACTTGGATGTTAATATTGAGTAATTATTACTCTTCATAGAAAATACAGAATATCACACTATAATGACCGTATGAAGCATACATGCTTCTAAAAATAAATTAAAAAATTAGTTAAAATATATTACTAATAAAAGACATAAAATTGTTTCACACTAGGGATCTATTTACCAAAACGCCATTAATTCATTATAAAAAATGAGCATAACTATTATAAGGCGTTTTTGGTTTTGTTTTCTGTCTCCACAGTCCTTCCCACGTCAAAAATAAGACCACCTCTGAGATAAATTAAAACCCTTACTACTAAGATACTTTCTGCTCTTTTGATAATAACCAGTGATTCTGGTCGCTCTTTATTAAAATCTCGCCTGTTACTTCACTTTAAAAAAACAGAAAATTATCCCTCAAGGCATAGTCTATTTTTGATCATCCTGCTTTTTGACTGATTGCAGAATCTACCCCCCTGGGCCTGTCACCTAAAATAGTCGCGCGATGCATTATGCGCCTTTGCGGACGATAATCATCGCACGCATAATGCATCGTGCCCCGGTTGTCCCAAATATCCTGCCAGTGCCAGCGCACTGTGTACTCAGGTTTTGTACTATGAGCAAATAAAAAATCTAAAATAGCCCGGCTTTCCAGCTCCTCAAGCTCAATAATTCGGGAAGTGAAGCCGGGAGAAACAAACAGTCCTTTAGCATTGGTTCCAGGATGAACACGCACTACAGGATGCACCACGGGCGGATTATTTTCACGCACCTTGTCTAACTGCTTCTGGGCTTGCGGTGTGCCGGCAAAACGCTCTACAGGAAAAGATAAGCTAATATCATGCACCGCGGTTAACCGTTCCACAAAATCCTGCATGGGTTTGGACAAACCCTGATAAGCCGCAGCACAGCTGGCCCATAGTGTATCTCCCCCTGCCTCAGGGACCTGCTTAGCAGCGAGAATCGCTGCTGATGGTGGAGTTTCAATAAAGGTGACATCTGTATGCCAGAGGGCGTTATCGCGCAGATCATTCAGCTCCGTATCTAGTACCATGACTTGCGGGTATTCGGGTACCTTGGGATAAATAGGATGAATATGCAGATCACCAAAATAAGCGGCAAAACGTGCCTGTACTGCGGGACTCATTTGTTGATTACGGAAAAATAACACCTGATGTTGATGTAATAACCCTGTTAGCTCCTCTGTCACTTCAATTGTAAGTGGCTGAGTAAGATCAACACCGTCTATCTGCGCTCCCAGCGCACTGGCAATCGGTTTAACGACGATGGTCATAAATACTCCAATTAGCAAACTGTTTTTGTACACGGCGCAAACCTAACTCAATCACCAGAGCAATGAGGGCAATTAGCAGGATACCGGCGATAACCACATCAGTAGCCAAAAACTGCGAGGCCGATTGCACCATAAAACCTAAGCCATGGTTCGCTGCAATGAGCTCAGCTGCAACCAGGGTAGACCATCCCATACCAAGTGCAATACGCAGCCCTGTCACTAAATCAGGAAAAATACTCGGTAATACAACAAATCTGATTACCTGGAAACGGGATGCCCCTAAACAACGCACTGCTTGTATTCGATTACTATCAATACGCCTTACTGACTCAGCCGAACTGATTACTAACGGTGCGAAAATAGCAAGAAAGATCAGCAATATTTTAGAAAACTCGCCAATACCGAACCAAATAACGATTAAGGGCAAGTAAGCAAGCGGTGGTATAGGACGATAAAAATCAATTAATGGCGCAAATACTGCCCTTACAATCGGGTTTAGCCCCATAAAAATACCCAAAGAGATAGCAGTAATGAGCGATAAAGTTAATGCTGATAACACTCGCATCAGACTGGCACTAATGTGCTGGCCCAGGGTGGTATCAATATAACCCTGACTGAACAACGTGATTAAAGACTCAAATAACTGCTGGGGAGCCGGCAAAAATAAGGTATCTACCCAGTTAAGATTGGTAGCCAAAAACCACAGGACGAACAACCCTGCAATAGTTAATGATGAAACCACACCGGGATGTTCAGAAAAACGCCAGGGATTTGTAGAACTAACCTCTGTAATCTGCTTTAGCCCGACAGTGCTGCCAGTAATATTTGTATCAGTCATAGCTCTTCACCTAACAAATAATCCAAAAGTTGTTGACGCTGCTTTGCGAAACCAGATTCTGTTTTCAATTGAGAGACAGCCTCCCCTGCCAGAAAGCGTTGCGCATAGCCCGGGAATGTATGATGAACTACCTTTACTGGCGGGCCCTTCAGCACATATAATTCAGTCGCCAGCAATAAGCCTTCATCAACACTGTGCGTTATCAGAAAAATTCCTACCTCTGTTTGTTTCCATATTTCCAGCAAAAGCCCCTGCATTTTTTCACGCGTTAAGGCGTCCAGCGCCCCAAAGGGCTCATCAAGCAGAATAAAATCAGGTTCGATTGCTAACGCGCGTGCAAGCCCCACACGCTGGCGTTGACCACCGGATAATTCATGGACATGATGATTCGCGTAATTTTTGAGGCCCACCAGCGTTAAAAAATGCTGCGCCTTCGCCTGGCGCTCTGATTTACCTATACCGTTAATACGCAAGCCGATAGCTACATTTTCCAGTACATTTAGCCACGGCAACAAAGCATCGTCCTGAAACACTACTGCACGCTCTCCGGAAGGCGCATTAAGGATCTTATGATTCAACCTGACCTGACCTTGACCGGGTTCCTGAAAACCAGCCAGGATATTTAAGAGCGTAGATTTTCCACACCCTGAGGGCCCCAGTAAAACGACACTGGAACCCTTATTTATTTGCAGGGAAATATTGTCTAAAACAGGATTATTATGTCCCTTCCGTCTGAAAGAAAGGCTGATGTGTTCTGCACTGAGCTGACTCATGATTATTCCTTTGCCAGTTCAACATAATTAGCACTAAAATATTGGTTATAATCACTTAACACACCAGAAATACGTTTTTGCTCAAATAAAAACTGTGCCGTCGTTCTGGTCGCCTCCGCCATACCCCCGTTTAAAAAGTTCGAACTTAACTGGTCATTTTTAGTGGGATATTTACAGCCAGCCAGAAGCTCTGGAACACTTTGTGGATCAGCCCCAACAAGCCTTGCGATCTTAGAGACTTCAGGTGACTTTGCAGTATAGCGTTGTGGATCCTGGGCATAGTCAGCAAAACTATTTAGTATGACCTGGCTATATTTGGTTAATATTTCCGGGTGCTGATTAGCATAATCTTTGCGCGCGACCCATACTTCAAAAGTAGGGAATCCCCATTGAGCTGTTTGCCCAGCGTCAGTTAGCACTTTGCCTGTTTTTTTAATTTCGCCTAATGCTGGTGCCCAGACAAATGCACCGTCAATATCACCACGGTGCCACGCAGCAATTATTTCTGCCGGATTTAAGTTAATAATATTTATTTCGTTTGAAGCTATTTTCCAGTGTTTAAGAGCACCGGATAAACTGTAATGTGCCGTCGAAACAAAAGGCGTAGCAATAGTTTTATTTTTTAAATCTTCTGGTTTGTTAATACCACTGCCATTACGCACAACCAAAGCCTCTGCTGAATTAATTTGTGTCGAGACAATAAAAGCGACTAATGGAACTTTCCGTGATACCGCTGCTGCATAAGGCGTTGAACCAAGGTTGCCAATCTGAATTGAATTGGAGGCTAATGCCGCGATAACTTCAGCACCACTATTAAAACGCCTCCACTCTATTTTTTTGCCAAGAGCTTTTTCAAATTGTCCATCTGCCTGCGCTACCTTAGTAAGGATCAACACCTGTCTGGTAACCAACTACTATATCATTCGCCTGAGCACTGAATACCGAACATGCTAACACCAGAACAGTTGCGGCTTTTTGGAGGTATTCCATCTGATTATGCTCCTGATTTTTGAAAAATTATAAAAGCATAATAAAGATAGAATAAATAACATTTAGATATATGTTTAGTTCATTTGCAGGTATGCGAAAGAGAGGCGGGCCGAATAAACCTGCTGCTGTCTATTTTTTTACAAGGTGTGTGAAAGCGGCGGGTTTGGGTAAACGCGAGTGTTCCGCTATTAGCGACTAAGCCGCCCGATACTACAAGTTTAATACGCCACAGGAAAGGTAACAGTGAGATGACAACTGTCATAAAATCCACTTCAAATGAGCAGAATCACGTAACGAAGGTTTGGTGCTGATAAGCCACAAAACCGTAACTGAACAGTCAGCTTACTAATCACCGTTACGGGCTTTATCAAGCATAGCGCGCAATCCCGCCACTTGGTGCTGGCCATGAACCATGCGCGTCTCGGCACTCACGGTTTTACGTTCTTTTTCCCATTGTAAATCATCCTGTGGCAGCTCCAGTAGAAATCGGCTTGGTTCAGGATGAATCAGCTCACCATATTGACGACGCTCGCGACACAGTGAAAAAGTTAGCTCTTTTTGTGCTCGAGTGATGCCGACATAAGCCAGACGGCGCTCTTCGTCAACATTATCGTCGTCAATACTGCTTTGATGTGGCAAAAGACCCTCCTCCATACCGACCAGGAAAACATAGGGGAACTCCAACCCCTTTGAAGCATGAAGTGTCATCAGCTGAACCTGATCGCTGTCCTCCTCCCGCTCTCCACGCTCCATCGTATCGCGTAAGGTGAAGCGCGCCACAACCTGATCCAGCGTCATAGGATCGTCGAGATCACTTCCTGCCAGCATTTCGTTCATCCAGCTAAACAGGGTATTAACATTTTTCATGCGCATTTCAGCAATCTTAGGGCTGGCTGATGTTTCAAACAGCCAGCCCTGATAATCTATGTCGCGGAGCAGATCGCTCACCGCCTGTAGTGGTTCACGCGCTGCCAGTTCAGAGAGACTCCTTAACCAGTGAGTGAAACGGCGCAGAGAATCCAGTCCACGCCCGGTTAACGTCTGTTCCAGTCCCATGTCAAAACTGGCATCAAACAGGCTTTTGTTACGCTGGCTGGCCCACTGGCCGAGCGCCTGCAAAGTAGCCGGGCCAATCTCCCGCCGGGGGGTGTTGACGATACGCAAAAAAGCGCTGTGATCATCGGGATTGGTCAGCACACGCAGGTATGCCAAAAGATCTTTTATTTCTGAACGTGAGAAAAAAGAGGTACCACCAGAAATTTGGTAAGGGATTCGGTTTTGCATCAGAATTTTTTCAAAAACCCGTGACTGATGGTTACCCCGGTAAAGAATGGCATAATCCCGATAGCGGGTTTTGTTGATAAAATGGTGAGCTATTAGTTCGCCCGAAATTCGCTCTGCTTCATGATCTTCGTGATTGGCGGTGACGACTTTAAGTGCCGGGCCATAGCCTAGTTCAGAAAATAATTTTTTTTCAAATACATGAGGATTATTAGCAATCAGGATATTAGCCGCTTTGAGGATACGCTGCGATGAACGGTAGTTTTGCTCAAGCTTCACCACCTGTAATGATGGGAAGTCCTGGCTCAGCGAAATCATATTTTGCGGGCGCGCGCCACGCCAGGAATAAATTGATTGATCATCATCCCCAACCACAGTAAAACGAGCCCGTACACCCGCCAGTAATTTTACCAGCTGGTATTGACTGGTATTCGTATCCTGATATTCATCAACCAGTAAATAGCGGATACGTTGCTGCCAGCGTTCTCTCACCTGCTGGCTGGACTGTAAAAGCAGTGTTGGCAGCAAAATTAGATCATCAAAATCCAGTATATTGCAGGATTTGAGATGGGCATGATAAAGCTGGTAACAGTGAGCAAAAACCTGGTCACGGCCCGAACCTGCCTTTGCAGCGGCACCGGCAGGATCTATCAGGTCATTTTTCCAGCTGGAAATCATAGTGCTTAGCTGCTGTAATAATGTTTTATCTTCTTTCAGCCACGATACGGTGAGTTCTTTTAATAATGCCAGCTGATCCTGGTCATCAAACAGCGTGAAAGTGGACTTCATTCCCAGCGCGCTATATTCCCGTTTGATGATCTCCAGTCCTAATGTATGAAAAGTGGAGATAATTAAGCCACGCGCCTCTTTACGTCCCAGCGTCTGGCCCACACGCTCTTTCATTTCACGGGCCGCTTTATTAGTGAAAGTAACAGCGGCAATGTTGCATGCCCGATAGCCACATTCGCGAATGAGATAAGCGATTTTGCTGGTGATTACTCGTGTTTTACCAGATCCCGCTCCCGCCAGTACCAGGCAAGGCCCGGTGACAAACTTGACTGCATTCTGTTGACTGGAGTTTAGACGCATAATCATATTTTGCCTGTAATCAAACCGCGCATCAGTATAACCAGGCTCCAAGTATTGATCATAGAAAAAGCAAACAAAACTTTCCTTGGTACACAGCTCCGCGCATTCTGGCTTAGCTCTGGTCAGATTATGTTGATTTCCAGAGAGGTTAAGAGACTTTTATCAGTGGAATTTGTTCAGGTCACTACTGCCTGTATCGAAATGATTTCTGCTAGCGGTTTACTTGTGTATGGTAATCAGGCCGGGATGCTGGATTCAGCTCATAAGAATCGGGGGATCAAGTCTGCCCCAGACCGGCAGCGCCCGTTTGCAGCCAGATCATTACCCCAGTTTAAGAGAGATACATAATTGAATAGTAAAGCACACACGGGATTACCATCTGCAATTATTGCATGACTGACCTTTTGTAAGGCAAATAACTACCGCCGGGTCCCACCTATAGCCAGAGAAACCAGCATACGCAACAGAAGCCCGGCAACAGAAGGTATACCGCCTAATAACGGGCGACTAATAGTTACCCGGCTACTGCAATACGTTTCATTTCTGTCATATAGCCACGCAGCTTACGGCCAACTTCTTCGATGGGATGTTGGCGGATCGCTTCGTTGACATCACGCAGTCTGGCGTTATCGACTGCTGTTTCTGCAACCGCTCTGCCCAGATCACCTGCCTGAAGTGTGCTCATAAATTCCGCCAATAATGGAACAACTGCAAAGGAGAACAGATAATTACCATATTCGGCGGTATCAGAAATAACAACATTCATTTCATACAACCGCTTACGGGCAATGGTATTTGCAATCAGTGGCAATTCGTGAAGTGACTCGTAATATGCCGATTCTGCAACAATTCCTGAGTCAACCATCGTCTCAAACGCCAGCTCCACCCCTGCTTTTACCATTGCTACCATGAGCACTCCCTTGTCATAATACTCTTGCTCAGTGATTTTACCTGAGAACTGCGGAGCAGTTTCAAATGCCGTTTTTCCAGTCTCTTCACGCCGGGTGAGTAATTTTTTATCGTCACTGGCCCAGTCCTGCATCATGCCCGAGGAAAACGCACCTGAGATAATGTTATCCATGTGTTTGTGAAACAGCGGCGTCATAATGGTTTTTAGCTGCTCTGAAAGTGCATGAGCACGCAGCTTGGCTGGATTAGAAAGACGATCCATCATCAAAGTAATGCCGCCGAATTTCAGCGATTCAGTAATGGTCTCCCATCCATACTGGATCAGTTTTGCCGCATAAGCCGGATCAGTATCCTCTGCAACTAGTTTGTCAAAACAGAGCAAAGAACCAGCCTGCAACATGCCGCACAGGATAGTTTGTTCACCCATCAGGTCAGATTTTACCTCTGCAACAAAAGAGGATTCCAGGACACCGGCATGATGACCGCCCGTTGCAGCGGCCCAGGCTTTTGCCAGGGCCAGGCCTTCTCCGCTGGGGTCGTTTTCCGGGTGAACCGCTATTAATGTGGGAACACCAAAACCACGCTTATACTCCTCGCGCACTTCTGTACCCGGGCATTTTGGCGCCACCATGATCACGGTGAGATCATGGCGAATAGACTGGCCGGCTTCCACAATGTTAAAACCGTGAGAGTAACCCAGTGCAGCGCCATCTTTCATCAGGGGTTGTAACGCGTCTACTACGGCAGAGTGCTGCTTATCGGGTGTCAAATTAATCACCAGATCAGCCTGTGGGATAAGCTGTTCATAAGTCCCCACACTAAAACCATTTTCTGTGGCGCGGCGCCAGGAAGCACGTTTTTCGGTAATGGCCTCCTGACGAAGCGCATAAGCGATATCAAGGCCAGAATCACGCATATTCAACCCTTGGTTTAACCCTTGAGCCCCACAACCTACAATCACCACTCGCTTACCCTTCAGATAATCGGCTCCATCTGCAAATTCATCGCGTGACATAAAGCGACATTTCCCCAGCTGAGCAAGCTGGTTACGAAAATTCAAACTGTTAAAATAGTTAGCCATGGTTACTTCCTGATAAATTTCTGAAATCACCTGCTTCAGGCATTTGCCCTGCACACCAATTTCTGAGCTATGCATAGATTGATACGTTCGCACTGGTCGGCCAATAGTAACGTATGGTGAGGAATGTCCGGGTTATCCCAAAGCACGTCGTGTCGGAATAATTGACCCACATCATAATATGACAGAAACTATGTTGCCTGAATGGATATATTATCAACGTTATGTTGCAATAACTGCAACGTACCTTTGGCAGTTGGTGATATATGGAACTACGAGACCTTAAACACTTCATTCATCTTTTCGGAAGTCTAAACTTTTACCGCACAGCGCAAGCAATGCATATTAGCCCTTCGACATTATCGCGCCAAATTCAGCGTCTTGAAAGTGAACTAGGGCAGCCTCTCTTTTTACGCGACAACCGTACCGTTACACCCACAAAAACAGGTGAACAATTTTATCAATTTGCACAACATACTCTGTTGCAGTATCAGCAAATGCGGATGTCATCGCAGAGCGGGGAGCTGCACTCTGCGGTAAATTACATCTGTTTTGTTCGGTCACGGCGGCTTACAGCCATTTACCCTCTATTCTTGATCGTTTCCGTGCCAGCTATCCTCTTGTAGAGATCAGACTTACCACAGGTGACGCCGCCGATGCGCTTGAGAAAGTAAAAAGTGGTGAAGCAGACCTAGCGATAGCTGGCCGCCCTAATCTATTCCCTGTCAGCATCAACTTCCTGCCGCTTGATATGGTCTCTTTGGTATTACTGGCACCAGATACACCCTGCCCGGTTAAAACACAGGCAACGTGCGTTAATCCAGACTGGTCAAAAATTCCTTTTATTTTGCCAGAGCGCGGTCCTGCGCGTCAGAGTATTGACTTGTGGTTTCGTCATCAGCACCTTACTAATCCATTGATTTACGCAACAGTTAGTGGCCATGAGGCCATTGTTTCAATGGTCGCTTTAGGCTGTGGAATTGCTCTGTTACCCGATATAGTGTTAGAAAATAGTCCCGAACCGATACGCAAACGCGTTGTTAAACTGGGCAATACCGCACAAGTACCCCATTTTGAACTAGGTGTCTGCGTACAAAAAAAACGTCTGAACGAGCCTGTAATTGATTCATTCTGGCAACTACTGTCAAAGAGTAATGACATAACACACGGTCGGACTGGGCCATACATCAAGTCGTTATGACTGGTTGTGATTGACACATAGTTACGGGCAAAATTTTGCAACGTTATTATTTAATAATAGTAAATGAAAATTCAGCATCACAGTAATTAAATAATATTCGCCAACCTATTTGTACTCATATTTACTTATATTCATCAATCAGAGAAGATAAAATCAACACGAATAAATAAGTTACATTATAAAATAAGATAGCTATATAATATTTATTTATGAGTCTCATCATCATATGTATAATATAAATATTTGCATTGTCTGGCAGGCATACAAATAGTGCTATACTAATAATAAAAACTATCATCCTGATAAATTTTAATGTAAATATCACTATCGATTACAATGAAAGAAGCAAATTATTTAACCTAAGAGGTTTACATGTATCACATTGACTATAATAGTTATCGTTCAGTGAAAAGTTTTAATCACCGCACCCGTTTTCTGGTAATGCATTACACAGCTGAGAATTTTCAAAATTCTATAAGTTCATTAACCGGTCCATTAGTGAGCACGCATTATTTAGTTCCCGACCCTTCTGATAAAACCTACATCAACGCCGGTTTCGAAGATATGCGTATTTTTAATCTTGTTGATGAGAATGAAAGAGCATGGCATGCTGGGGTAAGTTACTGGGCTGGCCGGAGTAACCTTAACGATACAGCTATTGGTATAGAAATAGTCAATCTTGCAAAAGACGACCATGGCAGCTTTATTTTTCCTCCTTACAATCCAATACAGACAGAAGCAATCAAAGAGCTCGCGTTGAATATTATCCAGCGTTACCCGGATATTACTCCAGAAAATGTAGTAGGCCATAGCGATATAGCCCCGGGCCGTAAAAGCGATCCTGGTGCGGCTTTTCCATGGGAAGAGCTCTATAATGCCGGTGTGGGTGTCTGGTATGATGATGAAACAAAACATAAATACGTTAAAGAGTTTTTATGCCATTTACCCCCTAAAAACGAGATTATTTCGCAACTAAAACGCTATGGATATGATACATCAGGTGCTGAAAATGAGGCAGGATATTCTCAATTAATTCGTGCTCTACAACTCCATTTTCGCCCTTGTAATTATAGTGGCAAGCTTGATACTGAAACGGCGGCAATTATTTATGCCTTGGTAGAAAAATATAAATCATGATTTCAGAGAAGTTGAGCTATATCCTCTGATCACTAACATATCTATTTTTATTTAACCACTGATATCTTTTCTTCGATTTATAACTCATTTCCTACAATTGAAGAGAAGATATCCATTATTAATACGGAGCATTAATATATGAAAAGAGTTAATCTGACGGATAAACCATATGGAGAAAAATTCATTGATCTTACTAAATCAAATGATATGTTAGTTATGAGATTAAAGCCTGATTTCAGGAATTTCACGGCCATTAAGAAAGAGAACTTTTTTACACAATCTGGAGTGCAAGTTGTATATGATTTTGGGTCAACAGGCTCCTTTATTGTCAAAGTTACTGATGGATTGAATACCAATCAGGTAAAAAATAACATAAGGAATGATCCTCGTATAGATCTTGCTGGGAATGCCTATTTGCTCGATGGGCAACCTGTTATTTACACTGGTAATATCATCATCATATTTCGTAAGAGTGAGTCACAGGATGATTGTATCAAACTGCTCGCAGACAATTCTTTAACCATTAAACAAAATATTCCCGAACTTGGAAATATCTGGCTGGTGAATCATAATAAAATAACTGGAGATAAAATATTTAGTATATGTGATGACTTATTAAAAATAGATGAAATAGAAGTATGCTATCCAGAGATTATGCACTACATGACCTCACAAACTATTCATCATAATCAGTGGCATCTGATGCCAACGAGAGTCGACTATACCGCCTATATTGATGCCAGTGCCAATGTGGCGAAAGCCCATAAAATAACAAAAGGAGCCGGCGTTGTTGTTGCCATTATCGACTCAGGTATTGATATAACGCATCCAGAGTTTTCTGTTAAAGATAAAGTAGTTTTTCCAGTTAATTTCAACCTAAAATCATATAATTATGATCCATTGCCGCTCACACCTGATGAGAGTCACGGTACAGCATGCGCAGGTGTCGCAGTAGCATCTGGCCACTATGGCGCATCAGGCGTAGCTCCAGAAGCGAAACTAATGCCTATACGTTGGGCCAATCTTGCGGGTGGAGATTTCACTGAGTCAAAGACATTCATATGGGCAGCCGTGAATGGTGCTGATATCATTTCATGTAGCTGGGGAATGGAAGGCGGGAATCCACTGGACCCACTTGACCCCCGTCACTCGATCGAAATACCCATTTATCCGCTGACAAAGCGAGCTATAGATTATGCTGTCACTTATGGCCGCGATGGTAAAGGTTGCGCTATTTTCTTTGCTGCCGGAAACGGAAATCAAAGTGTAGATATAGATGGCCACACTAATTATCCCAATGTTCTGGCAGTAGCTGCCTCTAATGATAAAGGCCAACGTAGTTATTACAGTAACTATGGAAAAGCCATTTTTTGCGCCTTCCCCAGTGATGACATTCTTAGGAACAGAACGCAGGGTATCTGGACTACAGATATTAGCGGTAAATGGGGGTATAACCAAAAATCTGTTGATAATGGTGATGAATATGGTAACTACACTAACTCTTTTGGCGGAACATCCAGCGCCTGTCCGGGTGCCGCTGGTGTTGCTGCTTTAGTTCTTTCAGTAAATCCTGAACTTACTTTACCGGAACTAAAGGAGATACTCAGGCAGTCTTGCGATAAAATCGATCCAGAGCACGGGCAATACGACAAAAATGGACATAGCATATATTATGGTTATGGCAGGTTAAATGCCGAAAAAGCAGTCCTTCTGGCACACGCCACAAAAAAGAGAACAAGTCAGGGCATTAATAAATCTTTGGCATAATCAACTCACGATTAATCCCTGCACATATTTATAACGTGCAGAGTTGTTTTCGATTATCCTGAGCAAGGTAAAGGAAAACTGCTTACACGAAAAAACCAGATAAAGATGATCGCACTATTGTTAGGTTAAACATAATTTGCATTGACCTGATATTGCCTCACTTTAATGATTTGCCATTTTGCTGCTCAAAAAGCAAAAACCATTTCTCATGAAAATGCCAATCTCTTCCGGCAACATTGGCATAGATCGATAAGCATTGTTGCCAGCTACAGACACCTGCTATTGCTTGTAAGTCATAATGTGGATGTAGCGAATAAATCGGAATAAACATCAATACTTGCTCGTCAATCTGGCTGCACCTGTAGCCAGATTAGCGCGTTAATGCCCTGAAAGAAAAAAATTGAACGCCGGGTTGTTAGTTTCATCCTGAAATTTGTAGCCCAGATATTTAAGATACTCAGCGAAACGCGGTTCGTTTTCCTCCAGTTCGAATGCTGTCAACACCCGCCCGTAATCACCTCCGTGGCTACGGTAGTGAAATAGTGTGATGTTCCAGTGTGTTCCCAATGTTTCAAGAAATTTGAGCAGCGCGCCAGGTGCTTCGGGAAATTCAAAGCTATAAAGGCGTTCATGCAATGGTTTCGCAGGCCGGCCACCCACCATATAGCGCACATGCAGTTTAGCAATCTCGTCATCTGAGAGATCAACCACTTGGTAGCCATTCTTTTGTAACGTACTGATGATCTCTTCCCGTTCTGTCATCCCACGAGTCAGACGCACGCCGACAAATATGTTGGCACTCTTTGCATCCCCATTACGATAATTGAATTCAGTAACAATGCGCCCACCCAGCTGCTGGCAGAAGGATAAAAAACTACCTTGTTTCTCCGGGATGGTGACCGCCAGCAGGGCCTCACGCTGTTCGCCCAATTCACAACGTTCAGAGACATAACGCAGGCCATGAAAATTAACGTTAGCGCCAGAGAGTATATGGGCAAGACGCTCACCCTGAATATTATTGCTGTGAAGGTACTTTTTCATTCCCGCCAGTGCCAGCGCACCAGCAGGCTCGGCCACAGCCCGGACATCTTCAAAAAGATCTTTCATCGCAGCACAAATAGCATCACCGTCCACCATGACAATATCATCCACGTATGCCCGGCAAAGACGAAATGTTTCATCACCAATCCGTTTCACTGCCACGCCTTCAGCAAATAATCCTACATGCGGCAAGTCAACCGGTGCCCCTGCCTTCAATGCCATCTGCAAACAGGCAGCATCTTCAGCTTCTACCGCAATAACTTTAATTTGCGGCATCAACTGTTTGATCAATACGGCCACGCCTGCCACTAATCCACCGCCGCCGACGGGTACAAAAATGCGGTCAAGATGTGCATCCTGCTGTAAAAGCTCCATTGCCAGTGTGCCCTGGCCGGCAATGATAGCCGGGTGGTCAAACGGTGGAACGAAAGTGTATTTATGGCGCTCAGCTAACTCACAGGCTTTGGCTTTCGCCTCATCAAAGTTAGCACCATACAAATAGACTTCGCCCCCAAAGGCACGAACTGCATCCACTTTTATTTCAGCTGTAGCCAGCGGCATCACAATCAGCGAATTTATTCCCAGCCGGGTTGCTGAGAGCGCAACACCCTGCGCATGATTTCCTGCCGATGCCGTTATAACGCCTCGTGCTTTTTGTTCCTGGGTCAGACCAGCAATCATTGCATAGGCACCACGCAGTTTGAAACTGTGCACCGACTGACGATCTTCGCGTTTTACCAGTATGGTGTTGCCAAGCCGCGAAGAGAGTTTTTCCATCTTTTGCAGCGGCGTGACTTGCGCCACTTCGTAGACAGGAGCTCGAAGTATAGCCCGCAAATATTCCGCGCCGCAGGGTTGTGCGGATAGCGGTGGAGATTCAGCCATGACTGTTCAGCCTCCCAGCTTGCTTTTATCACGCACAGCCCCTTTATCGGCACTGGTTGCTAACGACGCATACGCGCGCAGGGCAAAAGAAACTTTACGCTCCCTTTCAGGCGTGTATGCCTTATCACCACGTCCCTGCTCTGTTTTACGTCGTGCTTGCAACTCATCGTCCGATATATTCAGTACAATACTGCGATTTGGAATATCGATGTCGATTAGATCGCCATTTTTGATCAGCGCGATGGTACCGCCGCTGGCGGCTTCCGGGGAAATGTGCCCGATTGACAGGCCTGAGGTTCCACCGGAAAAACGGCCATCGGTAATCAAGGCACAACGCTTACCAAGGCCCATCGATTTCAAATAGGTCGTAGGATAGAGCATTTCCTGCATACCAGGGCCCCCTTTAGGGCCTTCATAACGAATAACTACAACGTCACCATCAATTACATGACCCCCTAAAATCCCTTCAGAGGCAGCTTCCTGACTCTCGTAAACTTTTGCCGGACCGCAGAATTTTAAGATTGATTCATCAACGCCAGCCGTTTTGACAATGCAGCCATCTTCAGCAAGGTTACCGTATAGCACTGCCAGACCACCATCTTGCGAGTAGGCAAACTCGCGCGAGCGAATGCAGCCCTCTTGACGATCTTCATCCAGCGTATCCCAGCGGCACGCCTGTGAGAATGCCTGTGTAGTACGGATTCCTGCGGGGCCAGCCCGATACATCTCTTTCACCGCTTCATCTTTGGTGAGTATGATGTCGTAATTATCCAGCGTCTCACGCAATGTAGTGCCCAATACACTGGTAACCGAGGTATTTATCAGCCCTGCACGATCCAGCTCCCCTAAGATAGCAATAACGCCGCCAGCACGGTGGACATCTTCCACATGGTACTTCTGCGTGCCCGGAGCCACCTTGCACAAATGTGGAATTTTACGGGATAACCGATCAATATCCGAGATAGTAAAGTCTGCCTCTCCTTCCTGAGCAGCAGCCAGCAGGTGTAATACGGTATTGGTTGATCCTCCCATGGCGATATCCAGTGCCATCGCGTTTTCAAATGCAGTTTTGCTGGCAATGTTGCGGGGCAAGACGCTGCAATCGTCTTGTTCATAGTAGCGTCTGGCCAGACTGACAATACGCTGGCCTGCATTGATAAATAATTGTTTACGATCTGCATGTGTCGCCAGCAAAGAGCCGTTGCCGGGTAGGGCCAGACCCAGCGCTTCAGTTAAACAATTCATGGAATTTGCAGTGAACATGCCGGAACAGGAACCGCAGGTAGGGCAAGCGGAACGTTCAATCTGGTCACTATCAGCATCGCTAACGTTTGGGTTAGCGCCCTGCATCATGGCATCTATCAGATCAAGTTTGATAAGCTGGTCAGATAGTTTGGTTTTACCCGCTTCCATTGCTCCGCCAGAGACAAAAATAACCGGTATATTTATCCGCAGAGCTGCCATAAGCATCCCTGGAGTAATTTTGTCGCAGTTAGAAATACACACCATCGCGTCTGCACAATGTGCATTCACCATATATTCTACTGAATCTGCTATTAATTCGCGTGAAGGGAGCGAATAGAGCATGCCGGAATGCCCCATCGCGATGCCATCATCGATGGCTATGGTGTTAAATTCTTTGGCAACTCCACCTGCTGCTTCTATTTGTTCAGCCACCAGTTTTCCCAAATCGCGCAGATGCACATGGCCTGGCACAAACTGAGTGAAAGAATTAACAACGGCAATGATGGGTTTACCAAAATCAGCATCGGTCATTCCTGTTGCGCGCCACAGCGCGCGAGCACCCGCCATATTACGTCCATGGGTGGTAGTGGCAGAACGGTACTTAGACATATTTTATTTACTCCAGTTTAAATAGGGTCAAACTTATCCGTCATTACACTACCGTCGACCCTTGTTTAGTTCCGTCAGGATAGGCTTATGGGATCCAGCCAACCCCACTTGTCAGGATGCTCGCCAGTGAACAGACCGAAAAAGGCTTTCTGAATACGCTCGGTTATCGGGCCACGTATGCCAGCGCTAACCTGGATTCGATCAACACTGCGTACAGGCGTGATCTCCGCAGCAGTCCCCGACATAAACACTTCATCTGCCAGGTAGAGCGATTCACGCGAAAGTACCTGTTCATGTACTTCGATACCCATATCTTTTGCCAGCGTGATGATGGTATCTCGGGTAATACCCGGCAGTGCTGAAGAAGTGAACGGTGGCGTGAAAATCTTGCCATTTTTTACTTCAAAAAGATTTTCGCCTGAACCCTCTGAAACATAACCGTAAGTATCGAGCGCTATTCCCTCATGATATCCGTGGCGACGCGCTTCACTTCCCACCAGTAGTGAGGAGAGATAATTACCACCCGCTTTCGCAGCAGTCGGCAGCGTATTGGGAGCCATACGATTCCAGGAAGAAATCATGGCATCAACGCCATGCTCCAGCGCATCGGCACCCAGATAAGTCCCCCAGGGAAAAGCAGCAATACAGACATCCGTGGTATAGCCATCAGGGGGAATTACCCCCAGCCCCACATCGCCAACAAAGACCAGAGGACGGATATAAGCGCTTTGCAGGTTATTTTCAACCAGCACTTCATGGCTGGCTTTCATCAGGGAATCTACACTGTAATTTACAGGCAAACGGTAGATTTTGGCAGAATCCTGCAGGCGTTGCATATGTTCCCGATGGCGAAAGATCGCTGCCCCTTTGTTGGTTTCATAACAACGAATACCCTCGAAGACAGACGTACCATAGTGTAGTGCATGCGACATAACACTTACTTTCGCCTCTTCCCATTTTACCATCTCACCATTGAGCCAGATAAAATCGGCTTTTTTCATCGTCATTTTTATTCCTTCGCGGTTTGCGCGTTATGTTACATAAGTGCTATCACTGAGTTGTGCAGAATAGCCGGGTGCCTTTTTTTGCAGGGGATACTGCTGAATTTCGATGCTTGACACGTCTGTCAGTTTTGTTAACTGTGTTGACAGCAAATTAACAGGCCGTTGACTGGCAACCATTATTTCAATGCTGATATTACCTGTTTGCACAATGGCTGCCATCTTCATGCTATGCACCTGAAACCCGCGATGACGGACAATTCGTAAAATACGCTCCATTATTTCCGACCGATGACAGGCCTCAATCGACAGCTGATGCTGGTTCATTACACCCCCTTTATCATACTTTCGTTACTAGTATTTGGTGGAACCAGAGGCCAGACGTTTTCATACTCACTGATGGCAACATGCAACATGTACGGACCCCTGCTCTGTAGCAAAGCAGACAATGCTGCATCAACTTCACTTTTTCGGGTAACACGCTGGCCCGGAATACCAAAGGCGCTAGCCAGTATTAGAAAATCGGGATTATCAGAGAGATCAGTTTCGCTGTAGCGCTCGTCAAAAAATATTTGCTGCCACTGACGCACCATACCGAGACGCTGATTATCCATAAGTACAATTTTAACTGGCAGTTGTTTGCGTTTGATGGTAGCGAGCTCCTGAACGTTCATCATAAAAGAGCCATCGCCAGATATGCAGATAACCGTGTCTTCCGGCCGGCCAGTCTGCGCACCTACTGCGGCAGGTAAACCAAATCCCATGGTACCTAGTCCTCCAGAAGTGATAAAATTCTCCGGGCGGGTAAAGCGCATGTGCTGAGCTACCCACATTTGATGCTGACCTACATCAGTAGTTACTACGGCTGAATCTGATTTTCGATCAGAGAGCTGCTTTAAGAACAGAGGTGGATAGACAACTTCCCCTTGGGTGTCATAACACCAGTCACGCTCTTTTTTCAATGCTTGTACCTGACTACGCCAGTCGTTGATCGATAACGAACACGCAAGCGCTGGCAGAAGCTGGATAAGATCCCCCTGAACCGCCACCTGTGCCTGACGCAATTTGTTAAGTTCTGCCAGATCTATGTCCAGATGAATCACTTTGGCATGCGGAGCGAAAGTGTTCAGTGCTCCAGTGACACGATCATCAAATCGTGCGCCTGCCGCAATCAATAAATCACACTGTTGTACAGCGAGGTTAGCCGCTTCACTACCATGCATGCCGAGCATGCCAAGATAACACTCATCATCATGATTTAACGAGCCCAGCCCTTTCAGGGTAGATACAGCTGGTATGCCAGTCACTGATACAAAGCTACGTAGTTCAGAAACAGCCCCCGACAAACCCACTCCCCCTCCTGCATAGAGTATCGGTTTTTTAGCCTGTGCCAGCAAATCCCGTGCCTGCTGTAACGCGAGCGATGGCAAATTAATCTTTTTTTCGATCGGAGCCTGATAATGCTCGAATATCCCCTCCATACTCTGAATATCTTTGGGAATATCAATCAACACCGGGCCTGGACGATCAGAAGTCGCGATGATAAAAGCTTCAGACATTATTGCTGGTAGCTGTTCATGAGACTGCACCAGAAAACTGTGTTTGGTACATGCCAATGACATGCCTAACATGTCTATCTCCTGAAAAGCATCCGTGCCAATGTTGGGCCGGGATACCTGGCCACTAATAGCAACCAGCGGAACCGAATCCAGCAGGGCGTCTGCTAGACCGGTTACCAGATTGGTAGCACCGGGACCAGAAGTAGCAATGCAAACACCCGTTTTTTTAGTAGCTCGTGCGTAACCAATGGCAGCCATAACGGCTCCCTGTTCGTGGCGACATAGCAGGTGCTCGATACGGCTACCATAGAGCGCATCATAAACCGGCATTATTGCTCCCCCGGGATACCCAAAAACATGTTTGACTCCCTGTGCCTCCAGTGCATGAACTACCCACTGTGCTCCTGTCATAGTTACGCTCCCATCGCTTTGCCGGTACGGTGACATCTTCTGCTTTTTATCATCATCTGCTTTTGCCCCCCGTAACGGCCTCATAAAAAAACCCCGGACTGTTAAGTTCGGGGTTTTTTTGAGAATCAGGTTTAATTTTTAAGCCATCTTTTTCTCGCTCACAGCCCCGGATTTGGCGATTATAATAATAATCACATTAATGGATGTCAGGCCGGCAGTCTCAAGTATGGCTTTCATAGAAATTTAAAAACCGCATGTATTCGAAGTGGTAGCTACAGAGTTACCATAGTTTTCAGGTGTAATTCAACATTTTTATTCAATCAGTTGCCATAATATGTATACATCTTACAAGTGCCGAATACGCAAACACTACCAAGCAAACTCTCAATTTTTGATCTTTATTCCCTAATTCACTGCACACGATTTAGGTGAATAAAAGTCAATTGCGAAGCTGTACGGAATTTTTGATTAAAGTAGTCGCAAGGAGAATCCTTTCCCAGCATGCTGCTGCAAAGGAGTCATAATGTCACTATCAATCGTCTATACCCGCGCTGCAATTGGCATTGATGCGCCTCAAGTCATTGTGGAAGTACATATCAGCAATGGGCTTCCCGCACTTTCACTTGTCGGATTGCCTGAAACAACGGTAAAAGAGGCCAGAGACAGGGTCCGTAGCGCTATTCTTAACAGCGGATTCATCTTTCCAGCGCAACGAATTACCGTCAATCTGGCACCAGCCAATCTTCCCAAAGAGGGAGGACGCTACGATTTACCTATTGCAGTAGCAATTCTGGCAGCTTCTAAGCAGCTCCCCGACAGCCTTCTTACTAACTATGAGTTTGTCAGTGAGTTGGCACTAACCGGTGAATTACGACGTGTTCATGGAGCAATCCCGGCCGCAATGGCAGCATCAAATTCCGGCAGGCAGCTTGTACTCTCGTCTGAAAATCAACATGAAGCAGGGTTGATTAAAACAAGTGCATGTCTGATAGCAAGCCACTTACAAGAAGTGTGTGGTTTTCTCCACAGTCAGTTCACGTTGCCTGTTGCAACGACACAGTTTGAGCAACAGCCCGAGGCTGATACACTTTGTCTTTCTGAAGTCATTGGCCAGCAACATGCCAAGCGAGGTCTGGAGATCACTGCTGCGGGTGGCCATAACCTTTTACTTTTAGGGCCACCGGGAACTGGCAAAGCTATGCTTGCATTGCGCCTTCCCGGATTGTTACCACCCTTGAATGAAACAGAAGCGCTTGAAAGCGCTGCCATAACCAGTCTTGTGTCTGCAGAATCACTCTGGCAAACATGGCGTAAACGGCCTTTCAGAGCACCACACGACTTCACGCTATGCGTTAATTGGGGGAGGGGCTATCCCCAGGCCCGGCGAAATTTCGCTTGCACATCATGGGGTACTATTCCTTGATGAACTGCCTGAATTCGGCAGAGCGACATTGGATACATTGCGTGAACCATTAGAATCAGGCGAAATAAGCCTGTCGCGTGCACGGGCTAAAATAACTTACCCTGCCCGCTTTCAGTTGATTGCAGCAATGAACCCCAGTCCGACAGGACATTATGCCGGCAATCATAACCGTGCATCACCAGAACAAACTCTGCGTTATCTTTCCAGACTGTCCGGCCCTCTTCTTGACCGCTTTGATTTATCACTGGAGGTACCACTTTTACCGCCTGGAATGCTCAGCAAATTAGATCACCAAAGTGAAAACAGTGAAACAGTTCGAGCCAGAGTTTGCCGGGCCAGAGAGAGGCAATTACAGCGTTGTGGGCGAATCAACGCCACAATGACAAATCGTGAAATTAACGAATATTGCAGAATTAGCAGCGAAGATTCAAAGTGGCTGGAAGCGCTACTCAATCAGTTGGGCTTGTCAGTACGAGCCTGGAAGAAGTTACTTAAAGTTGCCCGTACTTTGGCCGATCTTGCCGATCAGCCTGAAATCTGCCGTGAACACTTATAGGAAGCAATAAGTTACCGGGCCATAGACCGGCTGCTCATTTATTTACGCAACGAGCTGGCATGAGAACTCTTCGTAACTAATATATTAATTAAATATCATGATATCAGAAAGATTTTTAACTCAACGTATTACAATTGTGATAAAAACCGAACCAGCGCACATTTACAGCAACGAAGCGGTTAATGTGCGCTTAATAACTTTAACTTACTATTCAGGCTGGAATAAATTAGCGCAACTATTACGGGATTATAGTGATTAAGCCCAACCAGCCAACTACTGATGCTTTATTATACATCAGAAAAAGGACATTATGCTTAACCAGCTGCCACCACTAATAATTTAATCATCGCTATCAGTGTAATCTTCTATACCCTCCATCTGCGGTTTGCCTCCAGATAGTGTATGGAAACGTTTAGGCCGCTTAATTCGCGCCATATATTTGCTCCATACCCGCTCAGCTTCGGTTTGGGGTTCTCGTTGTCCCCGGCAGACTTCTAAAAACTTGCGCTCTTCATCTGTAACAGGCTCACGCCTGGCCAGATTCAGTTCGTTAAAAGCATAACCATGGCGTTCCAGCAATTGAGCTTCCTTAATAGTAAAATCGCCATGCCGGGAGAAACCACGTGGATAATTTTTATTATCAAAAAAACGATTTGCAGTAGTGAAGCTTTCCGTCATTTTACACGCTCCTGATTCTTTAATGGTCGTGCTATTTATGGCGCGGAGTATTGGTTACACTTGACAAAGTGTAAAACAAAAGATTTAAATCACAACGACAAATTATTTTTAGGAGATAGTAGTGGATACGGAATTACTAAAAACTTTCCTCGAAGTAAGCAGAACCCGCCATTTCGGGCGAGCTGCTGAGTCACTCTATCTGACACAATCTGCCATTAGTTTTCGCATACGACAACTGGAAAATCAACTTGGTGTTAATTTATTTACACGCCATCGTAATAACATTCGTCTCACTTCTGCTGGCGAGCGTCTGCTTCCCTATGCAGAAAACCTAATGCATACCTGGTTGGTTGCAAAAAAAGAAGTATCGCTTACTCAACAGCAGCAAGAGCTATCAATTGGAGCCAGTGCCTCGCTCTGGGAAGTCTATCTCACTTCCTGGCTGCAAACACTATATAAAAATATGGATAAGTTACGTATTGAAGCCCGCATTGCACAACGTCACCTTCTTGTTAAACAGCTACATGAACGCCAGCTGGATCTGCTCATCACCACTGAAGCTTCCAAAATGGACGAACTAAACAATCAGCAAATAGGGCACATTGCTCTCACCCTTTTTAAATCAAAACACAGCGAAGAATGCAACAAATACGACTACATCAAACTAGAGTGGGGAGCTGATTTCCATCAGCATGAAAACTTTATGGCTGGGGCAGACGATATTCCTGTACTGACAACAACCTCTGCTCATTTGACCCGCCAGTTACTGCACACTACAGATGCCTGTGCCTTTTTACCTGACAGCTGGAATGAAAAATATGGGGATTTAATAAGAATGCCCGATATTCCTGTCGCTGTCCGCCCCCTCTATGCTGTCTGGCTACAGAATAATGATAAACAAACACATATCCGGGAATTACTAAAATTCCAGATTAATACAAAATGAAACGATAAAAGACAATCCAGCATACTCAAAACAAGCAGGAACTACAGTAATTAATACCTAGTATAATTATTGAAAATTATCTTTTGGCAGGGGCGGAGGGACTCGAACCCCCAACACCCGGTTTTGGAAACCGGTGCTCTACCAATTGAACTACGCCCCTATTAAAGATGGCGGAACGGACGGGGCTCGAACCCGCGACCCCCTGCGTGACAGGCAGGTATT
>ERZ500997.19-NODE-19-length-91965-cov-11.730780_pt1 | contig 91965 bp, 80 predicted proteins | sample MGYA00248826_ERZ500997 | MGnify/ENA primary metagenome ERZ500997 (study PRJEB25958, sample SAMN03398524) | human skin metagenome | study: EMG produced TPA metagenomics assembly of the Human Skin Microbiome Metagenome (human skin metagenome) data set.
GCCATAGCCATAGCCATAGCCATAGCCATAGCCATAGCCATAGCCATAGCCATAGTTAACAGAATAGTTGAACAGCCGGCGTTCTGGTGAATATCAGAATGATACTAAAGATCACCTGTCCTGCTCAAACATGGTCAGGAGGAGATTATAGAGTTGCCCGATGTGAAAAGTGTTAGTGGGCGTAATGAATATTGTGTCATCACCGGCAATAGTGCCCAGAATGCCTTCAGCTTTGCCTAACGAATCCAGTAAACGAGCAATCAACTGAGCGGCTCCGGGGCTGGTGTGTATCACAATCAGTGCTTCGTTATGATCAATATCCAGCACCAGATTTTTCAAAGAGCTACTGGCAGAGGGTACGCCGGGTTCGGCTGGCAGACAGTAGACCATCTCCATTCTGGCGTTACGGGTGCGGACAGCGCCAAATTTCGCAAGCATGCGCGAAACTTTAGACTGGTTGATATTATCAAAGCCCTCTTGTTGCAGGGCCACTACGATCTCACCTTGAGAACTGAATTTTTCTGCTTTCAGAAGTGCCCTAAAAGTCCTGAAAAGATCATCTTGTTTTGATGAGGTTCGCATATCGATTCGCTAGTCAGGATAATGGATAGGAAATTCTGCCCGGCTCTAAATAATGCATTCCAATGCATGGTTATGCAATATCATATAGCGCTAATTTTTGTAGCAGAATGAGACTGACTGAGAGGTATCAGTCACATCGCGCGATAATAAAGAGCGGGCAGTTAAGCACCGCTTACTATGATGGTGATACATTACAATGTGACTTCAGCAACAACGTGGGTGATTTAAACAGGGCATTCAGTATTTAGGTCTTCTGGCTGCGATAGATAGTTCAAAATGTAGCATATCAACCGTATAATTGTGATAGTACACAAAACAATGATAAAGCTGTCGTCTTAAGTTAGTAAGTCGTCTATGGTAATAGCTGGAAAATTCTATGGTACTTTTTCGCTCACTCATTTTAAGGAGTCTAGGATGAAAGTTGCAGTTCTCGGTGCAGCAGGTGGTATTGGTCAGGCGCTCTCTCTTTTGCTCAAAAATCTGTTGCCGCCGGGTTCATTACTATCACTATATGATATCGCGCCAATAACGCCCGGCGTTGCTGTTGACCTCAGCCATATTCCTACTGACGTTAACGTAGAGGGCTTTGCAGGTGAGGATGCTTCCCCTGCGCTTAAAGGTGCTGATGTCGTGCTTATTTCTGCCGGGGTTGCACGTAAGCCGGGGATGGACCGCTCAGATTTGTTCAATGTCAATGCCGGTATTGTGCGTAATCTGGTTGAGCAGGTAGCAAAGAACGCGCCAGCGGCACTCATTGCAATCATTACTAATCCAGTGAATACGACGGTTGCTATCGCTGCCGAGGTGCTGAAAAAAGCGGGTGTATATGATAAAAATCGTCTGTTTGGCATAACAACACTGGATATTATCCGTTCCAACACATTTGTTGCAGAGATGAAAGGGAAAAATCCCGAAGCTGTCAATGTCAGTGTAGTGGGCGGCCACTCTGGAGTCACTATTCTGCCACTGCTTTCACAGATCCCCGATGTCAGCTTTAGTGATCAGGAAGTTGCTGATCTGACCAGACGTATCCAGAATGCCGGTACTGAAGTCGTAGAGGCTAAAGCCGGTGGTGGGTCGGCAACGCTCTCTATGGGGCAAGCGGCCGCGCGTTTCTGCTTGTCTCTGATTCGCGCATTACACGGCGAGAGCCAGATTGTTGAGTGCGCTTATGTTGAAGGAGATGGAGAATATGCCCGCTTCTTTTCACAACCAGTACTGTTGGGACAAAATGGGATTGAGCAGCGTAAACCTATCGGCGCTTTGAGCGCTTTTGAGCAGCAGGCTCTGGAGGGTATGCTGAGTACGCTTAAAAAAGATATTCAGCAGGGTGAAGCGTTTGTCAACTGACACTCACTAACACATTGAACCAGGAACCGCTCCTGGTTCTTGCTGGCGGCTGTCCCGGCAGCACTATTATCACGAGGTAATCAGCCAGCAAGTCGGAAGTAGTTGTGTAGCGTTATCCGCAGATTAGGACGTCTCCTGACTCATCAGGGCTGCGGATATTCCAGCACAACAACTTTGAGTTTCATACGCCGTTCGTTACGCAGAATATCGACATCTATCAAAGTACCTGGCCGAATTTCGGCTACCTGATCCATCGTTTCTATTGCAGAGATAGCGGGTCTGCCATTGACACTGGTAATAATATCCTTCACCCGGATTCCGGCCCGTTCGGCAGGTCCTCCCGGTGTGAGGCTGGTTACGACAATGCCGCGAATGTGGCTCATATCGTTGCCCTGACTGCCTAATTGGGGAATCTCACGCCCGCTTATACCAATATATCCTCGTATTACCCGGCCATCACGAATCAGCTTGTCCATCACTTTAGTTGCCAGTGCAGTGGGGATGGCAAAGCCAATTCCTTCAGGCGTAATGCCGTCATCACTTTTATTAAATGAGCGTGTGTTAATTCCTATCAGCTCACCTAGTGAGTTAATCAGCGCACCCCCCGAGTTTCCCCGGTTGATTGAAGCGTCAGTTTGTAGAAAGTTTTGATAGTGTGTGGGGCTTAAACCTATGCGCCCCGTTGCGCTGATAATTCCCTGAGTTACTGTCTGCCCGATGTTATAGGGGTTGCCGATAGCCATTACCAGATCGCCAATATGTGCAGTTCTTTTTGGATTTATAGAGATGACTGGCAGGTTACCTGCAGAAATTTTAAGCACAGCCAGGTCTGTCAGAGAATCTGAACCGACCAGCATCGCTTCAAATATACGCCCATCCTGCAAAGCAATGATAATTTGACCGGCATCGGCGATGACATGTTTATTGGTCAGAATATAGCCGCGATTGTCCATAATCACACCTGAACCAAGGGTATGAATATCCAGCTTGTCATCATTGGCATAAGTACTGCGGGTATAGACATTAACTACTGCGGGAGCAGCACGGCGAACACCAGCATTATAACTAACTGGCTGTTCATTAGTACTGCGGCCGGGTGACAGAAAGAGAGAAGTATTGCGGCGCAACGAGGGAATTGCCACAAGCAAAATAGCTGCCAGCACCAGTCCGAGAAGCACCGATCGCAAGAGTTTAGCAAACATGGTTATTAAATAATGAGTGAATCACAGCTGGTCAGAATATCATGAGTTGAGCGGAGGTGCATGTTGCATGATTTTAATGGTACATTATTGCAGTAACAGATAAATATTCTCTTTTCCGCGAATGATATTTAAAGCCAGTACCGCAGGTTTACTCATTAAAATGTTGCGCAAATCGTTAAGCTGGCGGACGCGCGCCCGGTTAGCACTCACAATGATGTCACCTTGCTGTAACCCGGCCCGCCCTGCGGGAGAATTTTTTTCGATGCTATCAATTTTTATCCCATCGCTGCCACCGTTAACGACGCTATCGCTAAGTGTTGCTCCCCGAAGAGCAGGAAAGAGCCGTTCTGGTGTGTTGCTGGACTGAACGCTGTTGTCCAGCTTTACAGTAAGGAGTTGTGGTTTACCTGTGCGAAGCAGACCAACTTTTACTGTTGTATCAGCTAGTAAAGTGCCAATTTTTCCGCGGAGATCGTTAAAACTGGACACACTTTTGCCATTTACTGAGGTGATGATGTCCCCTGCTTTAATCCCCGCTTTTGCCGCTGCCGAATTTGGCAGTACTTCACTGACAAAGGCACCGCGCGACTTCTCAATATTAAATGCCTTTGCCATATCGGCTGTCATTTCAGTACCCCTGATACCTAACTGGGCATGTTTTACCTCGCCGAATGTGATTATCTGCTGTGCCAGATTCATCGCCGTATCACCGGGTATAGCAAAGCCAATGCCTATGTTACCGCCGGCAGAGGCTAGTATTGCCGTTGTAATACCTACCAGTTCACCTTTGAGATTGACCAGGGCACCGCCAGAATTACCACGATTCATTGCGGCATCGGTCTGGATAAAACTCTCCAGACCTTCTACATTCAGGCCGCCACGCCCTAATGCTGAGATAATTCCTGAAGTGGCTGTTTCTCCCAATCCAAAGGGGTTACCAATGGCAACAGCGAAATCACCCACCTTGAGCTTGCTGGAATCAGCAATAGAGATTTGCGTCAGATGATTAGCATTAATAATCTGTAGCAGGGCTATGCCGTTCTGCTCATCATGTCCTACTACTTTGCTGTCATATTCATGCCCGTCACTTAACTTCACGCTGACCTTATCTGCATTACTGATAACATGGCTATTCGTTAAAACATAACCATTTTTTGCATCAATAATCACACCTGATGCCAGGCCTTCAAAGGGCTGAAGTTGTTCATTGCGTTCTGACTGACCCCAAAAACGCCTGAGTGAATCGGAAAAATCATCTGATTCTGATTCATTTTCAACACCCTCCACATAAACACTCACTATAGCAGGGAGCACTCTCTCAAGCATTGGCGCCAGGCTGGGTTTAGACTCTTCCTCGGCTTTATGAAGAGGCATGGTCATAGCCTGAAGAGTGAAGGGCAAATTCATGCTCACACTTAAGGCAATTGCATTTAACAGTAATACTTTTCTTTTCATCGTGACGACACTCTGTATCAGGTAGCGACAAAACAAGGTAATACGTAAGGTCCCTTGTTCGACATTTGTGAAAGATGAAATAAGAAAAGGATAGACGATAATACCAAATTAATAATGCACTCCTGAAAAGCATCTAATCATGTTTTGGTCGTTGCGTTCTCAGCAAACCAGATGCCCCGTTTTCAGAGTAATCACGGGGTATTTGTACGGGTGCCTGATCATTATCGGCCTCCGATCCGGTCAGATGCCAGGTAAAGGGATTTTGCTCTCCCGGTAAATCGGGCAACAGGCTGGAAGAACCTTTTGCCATATGCTGGTATAGCTGGCGATAATCACGGGCCATGTTGTCGAGTAGTTCAGCACTGCGTGCGAAGTGATTAGTCAGTTCATGGCGATATTCGGCCAGTTCTGACTTTGTTTTCTCTAATTCATATTGCGTGTGATGTTGTTCACGCAGCTTTTTATTGCCAAAACGCATCGCCAGGGCACCAATAATTATGCCGACGACCAAACCAATAACTGCGTACTCCCAAGTCATAATAACTCCCATGTTGTCTTCATTGTCAGGTAGGGCTTCCACTGACACCACTATAACCGTTAATCTTAGGGAAGTGGAATTTTGTGGTTCTCTTAGAAGTGTAGAACGGCCTTTTTTAGCCACCATATTGGCTGACAAATCAAATTCAGGGAGTTTGTTGTGATTGACCGGATAATATCTCCTCTAACATGTTATCAGCAGGCGCTTGCAAAAAATGGCTATCAACCTGATGACGTACAGCATAAGGCGATCATTTGTCTTAACAGTATCTGGCAGGCTTTATGTGAATTGAATGACAAGCCAGACCCCTTTGGAAGGAGTTTTTGGGGTAAATTGGAAATGCGGTTAACCAAAAACAAAAATAGGGTACAGAGCCCTCTTCGTGGTCTGTATATGTGGGGCGGCCCGGGGCGGGGTAAGACCTGGCTTATGGATATGTTTTTTCAGTCAATTCCGGGTAAACGAAAGTTACGACTGCATTTTCATCGTTTTATGCTGAGAGTTCATGATGAACTAACACAACTTCAGGGACAAAGTAATCCCTTACTTAGGGTTGCTGATCGTTTCAAAGACGAAACTGACATACTCTGTTTTGATGAATTTTTCGTTTCTGATATTACCGATGCGATGCTGCTGGGAACACTGCTGGAAGCACTATTTGCGCGGGGTATAACCTTGGTCGTGACGTCAAATATTCTTCCGGATGAGCTCTATCCTAACGGTTTACAGCGTGCGCGTTTCCTGCCTGCTATCGCACTAATCAAGCGTTACTGTGATGTCATCAATGTTGATGCTGGAATTGATTACCGTTTAGGTAAATTAGCCTCAGCGCATCTCTGGATTCATCCGCTTTCTGGCGCAAGCCTGACAGCAATCGATAAAATGTACCAGGCTCTTACCGGGGAGATGCGCGGAAAAGAAGAAATCATAACGATAAATCATCGTGCGATTCATACTATGGGCAGTGATGAAGGTGTTCTCGCCATAGATTTTAAGGCGCTTTGTGGTCAGGGGCGTAGCCAGCATGATTATGTTGAGATTTCACGTCTTTTCCACACTATACTTCTGTACAATATGCCGGTAATGAGTCATCGGGATGAAGATGCAGCACGACGCTTTCTTGCTCTGGTTGACGAATTTTACGAGCGCCATGTTAAGCTTATTGTGTTAGCAGCAACATCGTTTCAACAGATTTATCAGGGGATACTGCTTAAATTTCAGTATCAGCGTTGTCTTTCACGACTAGAGGAGATGCAAAGTGAAGAGTACCTGCGCCTGCCGCATCTTCCCTGAAAGATATCGCCCTGCTATCAGTGTAAAAAGATGTCGATCTTTTAGATCGATTTCTCTATAATCCTGCCACCCCATATTACGACGAAGTTTTTTCCGGAAACTTTGCTGCGCCGGCAACACTGCCTGAGAGGGGTGGGCTTGCCGGACAAGATTGTCGTGTGAGCCTCAATCTTTTATTTAAGCGTTTGGGATTTCGCCAACGTGTAACTTACTTTATTGGGTAAGCTTTTAATGAAAACTTTTTCAGCTAAACCAGAAACTGTACAGCGCGACTGGTATGTCGTTGATGCGGCTAATAAAACCTTAGGCCGTCTGGCAACCGAGCTGGCACGCCGTCTGCGTGGAAAACACAAAGCGGAATATACACCGCATGTTGATACTGGTGATTACATCATCGTTTTAAACGCGGAAAAAGTTGCAGTAACAGGCAACAAGCGTAATGACAAGATTTACTATCATCACACCGGCCATATCGGTGGTATTAAGCAAGCGAGCTTCAGGGAGATGATTAGCCGCCGTCCAGAGCGCGTCATTGAGATCGCGGTAAAAGGTATGTTGCCAAAGGGGCCCCTAGGCCGTGCAATGTTTCGTAAACTAAAAGTTTATGCGGGCAACGAGCATAATCATGCGGCACAACAACCGCAGGTTCTGGATATTTAACGGGATTACAGGTAATGGCCGAAACTCAATATTACGGTACTGGGCGCCGCAAAAGCTCTTCCGCTCGCGTTTTTATCAAGCCAGGCAGCGGCAACATCACCATCAATCAGCGCTTACTGGAGCACTATTTTGGTCGGGAAACTGCTCGTATGGTAGTGCGCCAGCCGCTTGAGCTGGTTGATATGACAGATAGACTGGATTTGTACATCACGGTTAAAGGTGGTGGTATTTCTGGTCAGGCTGGTGCTATCCGCCATGGTATTACTCGCGCTCTGTTGCAGTATGACGAATCGTTACGCCCTGAACTGCGTAAAGCGGGGTTTGTTACCCGCGATGCTCGTCAGGTTGAGCGTAAAAAAGTGGGTCTGCGTAAAGCACGTCGTCGTCCTCAATTCTCTAAACGTTGACAGATTTTTGTTACAACAGAATTAGGGTCATAAAAACCCGATGTTTAATCGGGTTTTTGCTTGCCTGATCACAGCGTATATCGCGTCATACTTCTACCATTTTCCTGACAATTCCTTATATTCTGAATACCTACAAATTGTCTGAAATTTGGTAAACTGTCCGGCAATCTGGGCCCTAAAATTTGATCAGGATATCGAATTCATCCTGATCAATTCATGGTTTAGGTTACAGTGTCTCCAGGGCCATCATAATGAGCAGGTTAGTCGCCTCGGAGTAGGCTATATGCGGTAATTTTCTACATAACTTGGAGGTTTACATGGCTGTCGCTGCCAACAAACGTTCGGTAATGACGCTGTTTTCTGGCCCAGCGGACATTTTTAGTCATCAGGTGCGTATTGTACTGGCAGAGAAAGGTGTCAGCGTGGAGATAGAGCAGGTTGAAACGGATAACCTGCCTCAGGATCTGATAGACCTCAACCCGTATCGTACTGTTCCCACCCTCGTGGACCGTGAGCTTACTCTCTACGAATCCCGTATTATCATGGAATATCTCGATGAGCGTTTTCCTCACCCGCCATTAATGCCAGTTTATCCTGTTGCACGGGGTGAAAGCCGGCTAATGATGCATCGGGTAGAGCAGGACTGGTATAGCTTGATGCGTATTATCAACAAAGGCGGTGATGTTGATAATACGCGCAGACAACTGCGTGAAGAGTTGCTGGCAATTGCCCCTTTGTTTTCTCGTACTCCTTTCTTTCTGAGTGAGGAACTTAGCCTTGTTGATTGTTATCTTGCACCGCTACTCTGGCGTCTGCCGTTGCTGGGTATCGAGCTGACTGGTAATGGTTCCAAAGAGCTTAAAGCTTACATGACACGTGTTTTTGAACGTGATTCATTTCTGGCTTCACTGACTGATGCAGAGCGCGAAATGCGTCTGTTAACGCGGGGCTGAGTATGGAAATATCACAACTAACTGCCCGCCGTCCTCATCTGTTACGTGCATTTTATAGCTGGCTGCTGGAGAATCAGCTTACGCCATATCTGGTAGCCGATATCAATGTGCCCGGCATCCGGGTACCGCTGGAGTACGCTCAGGATGGGCAGATCATTTTGAACATTGCGCCCGGCGCGGTTGGTAATCTGGATTTAGGTAATGATGAAGTCAGATTCAACGCCCGTTTTAAGGGGGTGCCTCGTCAGGTTATCGTGCCGATGGCAGCTGTGCTGGCAGTCTACTCCCGTGAAAATGGTGTTGGTACAATGTTTGAAGCTGAAGCTGCTTATGATGATTCATCTGCGACAAAACAGGCTGATGTCAGGGATGATAAGCACGAAACCGTGATGACAGTAGTGGACGGAGACCGCCCGGATAATAGTGCGGCAGGCAATGATCATAATCCGGATGATGACCCGCCACCGCGTGGGGGGCGTCCTGCTCTGCGAGTGGTGAAATAATTAGTGCTCCGGTGCTGCTGACTGCTATTCAGAAGGTCAAATAAGGATGATGTAATGGCTCTGATCCACCTTTAACCAGCATAAATCTCACTAGTATCACTGGCCTGAGTCTTCGCAGCCCGGTACTATTGCACGAACAGCAAGTTTTCAGCTTTCCCTCCCGCTATACATTGAGGTAATTAATAATGCCCTGCGCTGCGCTGCGGCCTTCAGCAATAGCAGTAACAACCAGATCAGAGCCACGAACGGCATCTCCTCCAGCAAAGATCTTTGGATTAGTCGTCTGGAAGGGGTGAATATCGTTTTCCCTGGCAACAATACGTCCCTGCCTGTCGAGTTCAACATTGAAAGGTGTGAGCCAGCCCATTTCGTGAGGCCGGAAGCCAAAAGCCAGGATGACGGCATCGGCTGGTAACAGATGTTCAGAGCCTTCAATAATTACGGCATTCTGGCGACCGCTGGCATCAGCAGAACCTAAATTGGTGCGTACCATTGTTACACCGCAGACATGCCCCTCATTGTTGACTTCCACTGACAGCGGTTGCACGTTGAACTGAAACTCTGCTCCCTCTTCGTACGCATTAGTTACCTCACGACGGGAACCGGGCATATTTTTTTCATCGCGACGGTAGGCGCATGTTACATGACTGGCGCCCTGACGAATCAATGTCCGGACACAATCCATTGCAGTATCACCACCACCCAGAACCACTACCCGTTTGCCTTTCATATCTACAAACGGCATTTCAGCACTGTAGTTGAAGTTCATCAGGTGGTTAGTATTGGCTATAAGAAAGGGTAACGCTTCGAAAACTCCTGTTGCCGTCTCGTTTTTAAGTTCTCCTCGTAATGGCTGATAAGTCCCCGGGCCAAGGAATACGGCATCATAGTTATCGAGAAGGCAGTCAAGCTGCACATCCCGGCCGACCTCTGTGTTTAGCCGGAACTCAATACCCATTGCGGAAAAAATAGCCCGGCGACGTATCATTACCTCTTTCTCTAATTTAAAAGAGGGTATGCCAAAAGTAAGTAGCCCGCCGATTTCTGGATGGCGATCAAACACCACAGCCTGTACGCCAGCACGAGCCAGCACATCTGCGCAGGCGAGTCCGGCAGGACCAGCGCCGACAATCGCAACACGTTTTCCTGAAGATATGACGTGAGACATGTCAGGTTTCCAGCCCATTTCGAACGCTTTATCATTGATATAGCGCTCGATACTGCCAATAGTCACTGCACCAAATTCTTCATGTAGCGTACAGGCACCTTCACACAGGCGGTCCTGAGGACATACCCGCCCACAGACCTCGGGCAGACTGTTAGTCTGGTGGGAAAGCTCGGCAGCTTCGAGGATGCGTCCTTCATTAGCCAGTTTTAGCCAGTTCGGTATGTAATTGTGGACAGGGCACTTCCACTCGCAGTAGGGATTGCCGCATGAGAGGCAGCGATCGGCCTGGTTTTTTGCCTGGCTTTCCGAAAACGGCTGATAGATTTCGATGAATTCAGTTTTCCGAATCTTCAGCGTTTTTTTGGACGGATCAACCCGTTGCAGGTCGATAAACTGGTATACATTCTCACTCATAATATATCCTTTCTTACTGTGCCTGTACCCGTAGCTCGGCGGTGGAACGGCTGCGATGGCCAAGTAGTGCTTTCACGTCACTCGATCTTGGCTTGACCAAAGCGAATTTGTCAGAAAACACTGACCAGTTTGCCAGGATCTCTTCGCCACGGCTTGAGCCGGTGTGCTGGACATGTTCCGTAATCAGGCCGCGTAAATGTTCCTGATGAATTGCGAACTGATCAACGTTCAGTACTTCTATCAGTTCAGGATTAACACGTTTACGAAATTCACCCTCTTCATCCAGAACATAGGCGAAGCCTCCGGTCATTCCTGCGCCAAAGTTGATGCCGGTCCGGCCCAGCACGCAAACAACACCACCTGTCATATATTCACAACCATTGTCGCCAATGCCTTCCACTACGGTAATCGCTCCCGAATTACGCACGGCAAAACGCTCTCCAGCCCGGCCCGCAGCAAACAGCTTGCCCCCAGTTGCGCCATACAGGCAGGTATTGCCAGCGATGGCGGCCTCATGACTGCGAAATGCAGACCCTGGAGGCGGACGGATAGCCAGCATGCCACCGGCCATGCCTTTGCCGACATAATCGTTGGCATCTCCCGTTAGTATCAGCTCAATACCACCCACGTTCCAGACCCCAAAACTCTGACCAGCCGTGCCGTTAAAGTGCACCTGAACAGGAGAGGCAGCCATCCCCTGATCGCCATAAATACGGGCTACAGCGCCAGAGAGCATGGCTCCCACTGAACGGTCAGTGTTGCGAATATCGAACCAGAGGGTTTTAGCTTTTCCCGCCTCAACGAATGGCATCGCCTCATCCAGCAGCAACCGGTTTAATACCCCTGTATCATAGGTTGGGTTATTTTCAGTGCAGTAGAGTTCTTTGCCCGAAAGGGGTTCGGCCTTTTCAAGTAAGACTGCGATATCCAGATGTTGTTGCCTGGGTGTGCAGCCTGGCAGTACAGTTAGCAGATCAGTGCGGCCAATCAGATCAATGAGTCGACGGACACCCAGCTGGGCCATAATTTCCCGGATTTCACGGGCAATGAACTGGAAATAGTTAACAACGCGTTCAGGTAAGCCATGAAAATGATTTTTACGCAGCTTTTCGTCTTGGGTGGCTACGCCTGTCGCACAGTTGTTGAGGTGGCAGATTCGCAAATATTTACAGCCGATTGCGACCATTGGGCCAGTGCCAAAACCAAAGCTTTCAGCACCCAGAATAGCGGCTTTAACAATGTCCAGCCCTGTTTTTAAGCCTCCATCGACTTGCAAACGTATTTTATGACGCAGGCCATTAGCAACCAGCGCCTGTTGTGTTTCAACCAGCCCCAGTTCCCACGGGCAACCTGCGTATTTTACTGAGCTTAGTGGACTTGCGCCTGTTCCACCATCATAACCGGCAATAGTAATCATATCGGCATACGCTTTAGCTACTCCAGTGGCAATGGTGCCAACGCCAGGCGCAGAGACCAGTTTTACCGAAATCTTAGCACGAGAATTGACCTGTTTGAGGTCAAAAATTAGCTGTGCTAAATCTTCAATAGAGTAGATATCGTGATGCGGCGGGGGGGAGATCAGCGTTATGCCGGGTACTGAATAACGTAGTCTGGCTATATAGGGCGTTACTTTATCACCAGGAAGCTGACCACCTTCACCCGGTTTTGCTCCCTGAGCAATTTTAATCTGGATCACCTCGGCGTTGACAAGATATGCCGGGGTGACGCCAAAACGGCCTGATGCAACCTGCTTAATACGCGATACGCTATCGGTGCCGTAACGGGCAGGGTCTTCACCCCCTTCACCAGAATTGGAATAGCCACCGAGGCTGTTCATTGCTTTTGCTAATGATTCATGTGCTTCAGGGCTAAGGGCGCCGATTGACATGGCGGCGGTATCAAAACGTTTGAACATTTCGCTTGCGGGCTCAACTTCATCCTGAGGAATGCTCTTGCTACAGGTGAGTGTCAGCAGATCACGTAGCGTAGTGACGGGACGCTGATTTACCAGCCCGGCATAGCGCTGATAGTCACTGTATTCGCCACTCTGCACCGCTTTTTGTAGCGATGTAACGACATCCGGGTTATAGGCATGATACTCACCGCCATGGATATATTTAAGTAATCCCCCCTGAGCCAGCGGATAATGCGGAAACCAGGCGTGTTTGGACATCGTAATCAAATCGTGCTCAAAATCAGTAAAACGTGCCCCCCCGATACGGCTGGTGACACCTTTAAAGCAAAAGTTCACTACATCAGCATTCAGACCTACGGCTTCGAACAACTTCGAACAGCGATAGGATGCGACAGTCGATATGCCCATTTTGGACATGATTTTGTAGAGTCCTTTGTTTATGCCATTACGATAATTGACAACGATGTCACGATACGTTTTTGCAATCGCGCCGCTTTCGGTGATTTTTGCCAGTGTTTCATAAGCCAGATAGGGGTAAATTGCTGTAGCGCCAAAGCCAAGCAGCACGGCGAAATGGTGTGGATCACGAGCGCTGGCTGTTTCAACAATAATGTTGGTGTCGCATCTTAGATTTTTTTCAACCAGGCGAGCATGCACAGCACCTACTATCATTGGTGCGGGTACAGGTAATTTTTCCGGGCTGATATGGCGATCTGAGAGTATTAGCAGAACTGTTCCCTCTTCCGCCATACGCTCAGCGGTATCGCAGAGTTGATGAATTGCCCTCTCGAGTGATTGGGTTTCAGGCGTAAAAGTGCAATCCAGATTACTGGCCCGGTAGTACTTCTCTTCTAGTGTGGAGAGTTGACAGAAGTCGGAATAGAGCAGGACAGGCGAGCTAAAACTCACACGGTGTGCCTGGCCTTCGGCCTCGCTGAAAACATTCATCTCACGCCCAATGTTTGTAGAGAGGGACATAACGTGTTTTTCGCGGAGCGGATCAGTCGGCGGGTTAGTGGCTTGGGCGAATTGCTGGCGAAAATAATCATAGATAACGCGTGGCTGACTGGAGAGCACAGCAAAAGGCGTGTCATCACCCATGGAACCCACAGCTTCCTGGCCATTTTCGCCTAGCACACGGATGATAGTATCAATCTCTTCACTGCTATAGCCGAATTGTTTATGGAAGCTTGCCAGAAGATTATCATTGAACTCACGCCTGCCTGTGTAATCATCTGGCAGTTGTTCAAAAGGCACCAGGCGCTGAACGTTTTTCTCCATCCAGGCCCTGTAGGGATGGCGGCTCTTGAGATCATTATCTGTCTCATGAGAGTGTAATATGTGGCCGTGCCGTGTATCGATAACCAGCAACTCACCGGGGCCAACACGTCCTTTTTCAATGACTTCGTCGGGCTGATAATCCCAGATACCAATTTCAGAGGCACAGGTAATAAGCTTGTCTTTGGTGATGACATAGCGTGTCGGGCGTAAGCCATTGCGGTCCACATTACAGGCTGCAAAACGACCGTCAGACATCACAATACCCGCAGGACCATCCCATGGTTCCATGTGCATTGAGTTAAAGTCAAAAAATGCACGCAGATCTGGGTCCATGTCTGGATTGTTCTGCCATGCGGGGGGGACCAGAAGGCGCATAGCACGGATCAGATCCATACCTCCCATCAGGAAGAGTTCCAGCATGTTATCCATGGAGCTGGAGTCAGAGCCATTCTCGTTAACAAAAGGTGCCGCAGTCTGGAGATCAGGAATAAGAGGCGTATTGAGTTTATAAGCGCGTGCTCGTGCCCACTGGCGGTTGCTGGTAATAGTGTTTATCTCACCATTATGAGCCATGTAGCGAAAGGGCTGTGCCAGATGCCAGCGGGGCACTGTGTTAGTAGAGAAGCGCTGGTGAAAAAGGCAGATTGCAGATTCCAAACGCAAATCTGCCAGATCGAGATAGAAGCGCGGCAGATCAGCAGGCATACACAGACCCTTATAGATGATGACCTGGGTCGATAAGCTGCATATATAAAATGCCTTGTCGCCGAGCGCGTCAATGCGTTTTTCTATGCGGCGGCGGGCCATGAATAGCCGGCGTTCCATATCGTGTGATTGCCAGCCTGCCGGGGCGTTAATGAATAGCTGTTCAATACGTGGTGATGACGAGAGCGCAATGTCACCCAGGATATCTTCATTTGTTGGTACCTCACGCCAGCCTACAATTGAGAGTGTCTCGTGCAGCACTTCCTGTTCGACGATAAGACGAGTTGTTTCAGCCTGTTCATGCTCCCGGCTAAAAAATACCATTCCGACAGCATAATTTTTCGCTAGGTGCCAGCCCTTCTCCTCTGCAACCATCTGAAAAAACCGGCCGGGTTTTTGCAACAGTAGGCCGCAGCCATCACCAGTCTTGCCATCAGCGAGGATTGCGCCCCTATGCTGCATGCGAGCCAGAGCATGAATAGCGGTACGTACCACTTTGTGGCTTGACTCGCCCTCAATATGGGCAATAAGGCCAAAACCACAATTATCCTTTTCAATGGATTTATCATATAACATTCCAGTCAGCCTCCCCAGGCGCTCTGTGAACTCCCAATTTCGATTTCAACCGGGCACCAGAGAGTGGCGGAAGGGAACACACTTCACTCCTTTGCTGTGCTCTCTGGTTATCCGCATCGTTCAGACAAGTTATTACAAACTTGCTTCTGAGGTAATATTAACGACTGCATAAAATATATTAACAGGGCCGGAGAGTCATCTGAAGGCTCTCGGCGATTTGTCAACTTATAGACAAAGTGCTTTCTGGTCAAACTGGCTGTTCCAGTCTGACATTTGCTGCCATCTTTTATATTGCTGCAATAGAAGGAATTACCCGATTTGCCTGGTATTAGTCTACAGATTATACTAAACCATGGCTTGGGCAGACAGACTTCTCATTAAATGGTCTGTCGATTTCTTTACTATGCTGCTGGTACAGATTCCAGCGATGTAATATGCGGAAATATAAGGTTAAATAGAAATATATACTCCGGATTTTAGCTTTCAGGCCTGACAAGCGATAAACATCATAACCTGCCGATGGATACATTCACTATCCTGTTATTAATAACTTTCAATGCTGGGCACCCGAAATAAATTTTTGGGAAGACATTAGTAGCAAGCTAAATCGAGATTTGATATGCAAACTCGGATGTCGAAAGGTCACCGAAATCTGATGTTATCTTAACGAACCATATCATCAACGAGAATTTTCCTGTTAGTTAAAGACAGTTTCCTGTTTGACCAAACTTTTTAATGAAAGAGTGTGTATGTACTAGCTGATCCGGCACTGAAATCGGTGGGGGTTGATAATAATATTAGTTATGCTTAACAGGCTATTACGTTAGGAAGAATGTATGAAAAAAATTCGTTTACTGGCGCAATACCACGTTGATCTGATGGTTAAGCTTGGTCTGGTACGCTTCTCATTACTATTGGCCTTGGTGCTGGTGATATTGGCGATCGTTGTGCAGCTGGCCGTAACGCTGCTACTGAGCGGACATGCTGAGAACAGCGACATATTTCGCCCCGTTTTTTTTGGTTTACTAATAACACCCTGGGTCGTCTATTTTTTCAGTGTGGTGGTTGGGCAACTCAGGGAATCCAAACAACGTCTGGCAAGACTGTTGGATAAAATGGAAGAGCTGCGCCAGCACGATATGAAACTTAATCAGCAAATGGAGAAGACGATTGCCCGCCTGAACCACGAAATAGCCGATCGCATTAATTCAGAACAGGCACGTTTACTGGCGGTTGATAAGCTGAAAGAGGAGATGAAGCAGCGAGAGCGGACACAGGTTGAACTTGAACAACAATCCTCTTTTTTGCGCTCTTTTCTCGATGCGTCGCCTGATTTGGTATTTTATCGCAATATCGATCAGCAATTTTCTGGCTGCAATCGGGCAATGGAGCTACTCACTGGCAAAAGCGAGAAACAGCTTATTGGGCTTACACCTGAGGAGGTTTTTGATCGTGAGGCGGCAAACAAGGTATTAGAAACTGACGAAAAAGTTTTTCGTTACAATGTCTCCCTGACCTATGAACAGTGGCTGGAATATCCTGACGGGCGCAAAGCCTGCTTCGAAATCCGTAAAGTCCCCTATTATGATCGCGTGGGTAAACGCAGTGGTTTAATGGGCTTTGGGAGAGATGTCACTGAGCGTAAACGCTATCAGGATGCCCTTGAAAATGCCAGCCGCGAGAAAACAACCTTTATCTCCACCATTAGCCATGAGTTACGTACCCCACTAAATGGTATCGTGGGCTTAAGTCGTATTTTGCTGGATTCTGCCCTGAATCCTGAACAGCTCAGTTATCTTAAAACCATTCATGTATCAGCTATTACGCTTGGGAATATTTTTAATGATATTAATGAGATGGAGAAGATAGAACGTCATAAGGTACAGATTGATATTCAGCCTGTTGATTTGACTGATTTTCTTACAGAAGTGAAAAATCTGTCAGGGCTGCTGGTACAGCCCAAAGGACTGCAATTTGTTTTGCTCCCCATACAACCGCTCCCCGACAAAATTATGACCGATGGCACCCGCCTGCGGCAGATATTATGGAACCTTATCTCTAATGCAGTGAAGTTCACTCAGAAAGGCAAAATTATTGTAAGAGTTGCTCACCAGGATCAGCAGACGTTGCGTATCGAGGTTGAAGATTCCGGGATAGGAATTCCACAAAAGGAGCAAAGTAAAATTTTTGCTATGTATTATCAGGTTGAGGATAAGCATGGCGGAAAATCAGCAACAGGAACTGGAATTGGTCTCGCAATCTCAAAACGACTGGCACAGAGCATGGGCGGTGATATCAGTGTGAGCAGTACACCGGGCAATGGTGCTACCTTCACAGTGACAATTCAGGCCCTTTCGGCAGCAGAGGAAGCCGATAAAAATGAATCTGATAATATGCCATTGCCGGTGCTTAATGTACTGCTGGTTGAGGATATTGAGCTTAATGTCATCGTAGCGCGTTCAGTACTGGAAAAACTCGGCAGCAGCGTTGAGGTAGCGATGACAGGACAGGAAGCACTGAACATGTTTGATCCTGTCGAGCATGACTTGGTTCTGTTAGATATTCAGCTACCTGACATGACTGGAATGGATGTGGCGCGAGAAATCCGCCAGCGGTTTTCCGATATCAAGCTTCCTCCGATGATTGCGCTTACTGCTAACGTTCTCAAGGATAAGCAGGAGTATCTGGATGTGGGTATGAGCGAAGTTTTGAGTAAGCCACTTGGGGTGCAGGCGCTGGAATCGGTGATTAAAAAATTCTGGGATCATCCCCCCGTATCTCAGTCACAATGTGTCATCATTCCTGCATCGTCAACAGATTCTTTTTCAATGTTGCTGGATGTGGACATGCTGAGACAGTATCTCGAATTGGCGGGTTCATCGTTAATCTGGCAGGGCATTGATTTGTTCAAGAAAATCATTCCGACGTATCTGGCTGCGTTAGAGTCCGGCATGGCCAGACGTGACCGGGAAAGCATCGCAGAAGAAGGGCATAAAATCAAAGGTGCAGCGGGCGCAATAGGTCTGATTCGTCTGCAACAGCGAGCGCAGCAGATCCAGCAAACAGAAATTCCCGGCTGGTGGGATAATGTTCAGGAGTGGATAGAAGAGCTCAGACTTGAATGGCAGCATGATCTTAGGATTCTTGAAGAGTGGTTATCAAAAGTGGAAAAAAATGACCCCAGCTCAAGCCGGGGTGCGCGAAAACTGCGCCAACACCAGGGAAATCGATGCACTTGCGCTATCAAATTCTATACTTCAGCCCAAGAACGTAATTGGATTAAACGCTCAGCTACTACGTTATCAAATTTTAAAAACGCTGTCAAGAGATTCATTAAAATTTGTGATGAAGAACAACGTTGATGTATAGGAAACATTAATTCTTGGACAGTGTCAAGTAACTTATGAGTATAGTTGTCTAAAAATGTTATAGTAATAGGCAAATGAACACTTTTCAACCCAGTCAGTATACAGAAATGAAGCTTTAGTCTCGGGTTGTGTTCCTGTTTAAGGATAACATTTTTTTGGAAATGCTCTTTATAATTGAGTGTTTTTTAATTGAGTGTTTTTCATATACATTGGGATGGTTTTTTTCCGAAAAAAACATATTTCGGGAGTATTATCAAAATCAGTATGTAAAGTAAATGTTACGGATTAGGTTAATCTATTCACTATCAGGCCGGCTAAACTATTTACTCCCCTGCGAAGAGTTTTTAGTTATCATCAGACGAGTTATGTGCTTCGTTAATGGAGATTAAATGAGTGGGATATAGTGTAAATTGGTAAAACAAATTAGTATTTCTAATCTATGAGATGCTGGTTATCTTTGTTGCAAAAAATGCTATGTTTGCTGTCGTTCGCCGTGATGATTGAGTGTGTTTAGGATGCCCCTGTTGCGTAGTGATTTGGAAATTTTATCAACTTTTTGGCGCTGTTAGCGATGCTTTATCTATCATCTGGTCATCATGTCGCTTTGGCCATAATATGGCTGACAACGTATCACAGCAGGGTATTTTGAGTGGGTTTATTGCTTGACTCACCTGCCCAGAGCACTTACTGGCGTTTCAGCCCTCCTCTGGCATTGAGTATTGAGCAAAAAATCCAGGCTGAGCGGAAACCCGGAAAAACCAGCTTCGGTAAGCGTAAAGTTTTTAATTTAGAGTGAATTGATATCGTGAATTTTCCTGATTACCATTGCGCATCGCTCTGAATTATATGCATAATTTCATGATTAGCTGCCATTACGCATCAGATTGTTATTCTTCATCAAAACCTGCGTTAAATAATTCAACCACTGCTGCCAGTGCTTCTGCTTCTTGTGGGCCAGTAGCTTCGATTTCGATATGGCCCCCTTTTGCTGAGTCGAGCATCAAAAGCGCGATAACGCTACTGGCTTCGGCTTTAGTTCCGCTTTCATTGCGTAGCAGCACGTCTGCGTCAAAGCTCTGGACCAGCTCAAAAAGCTTCATCGCCGGACGGGCATGCATACCCAGCTTATTTTTGATCTCAACAGATTGTCTGACTGTCATGGCTTGCGTTTTTCCAAAGAACGATGATGTGACTGAACATTTTTACCACGTGCCCGAAAGTAGTCTGCAAGTTGTTCAGCAATATAGACAGAACGATGTTTGCCACCGGTACAGCCAATAGCAACTGTAAGGTAACTGCGGTTATTAGTCTCCAGCATAGGCAGCCAGCGTTCCAGGTAGCTGCGTGTCTGATAAATGAAGTTATGAACGATAATATGGCGATCAAGAAAGAGAGCGACCGGATGGTCGAGGCCTGTCATAACGCGTAGTTTGGGATCCCAGTGAGGGTTTGGCAGAAAGCGTACGTCAAAGACATAATCAGCATTAGCCGGGATACCATGCTTGAATCCAAATGATTCAAATACTATCGTGAGTTCCCGCTCTTTTTTGCCTAGCAGATGACCGCGTAGTGTTTCTGCCAGCTCATGTACTGACATTTCAGAGGTGTTGATGATAAGATCAGCCCGTAACCGTAGCGGATCCAGCAGATCATTCTCCTTCTCGATGGCATTTTCCAGTGACAGATTTTTGGCAGAGAGCGGGTGGAGTCTTCTGGTATCATTGTAACGACGAATTAGTGTATTATTGTCAGCGTCTAAAAATAGCAGTCGCGGTACAAATGTATCTGGCAGATTAGTGAGCGCCGTTTCAAACATTTCTGGTGAATCTGGCATATTACGCGCATCGATACTCACGGCAGCAGAGATTTGCCGGTCTGTCAGTGAGTCTGCCAGCGCAGGTAGTAGAACCACTGGCAGGTTATCAACACAATAAAACCCCATGTCCTCCAGTGCACGCAGGGCAACAGATTTACCAGATCCCGAGCGGCCACTTACTATTACCAGTACCAAGATAAGTTCTCCTCAGGTTATCGTAGTTACTCCTGTTGGTTCTCCTCATTATCTTCATCTTCGGTGATAATGTGATAGAGTTCTTCATCGCTCTGTGCAGCCCGCAAACGGCAGCAAATGTTCTTGTCCGCTAAACGTTTCGACACCAGCGAAAGGGTGTGCAGGTGTGTTTTGCGTTGGTTATCAGGTACCAGCAGAGCAAACAACAAATCGACAGGCTGATTATCTATCGCATCAAAAGGAATCGGTTGAGCAAGGCGAATAAACACCCCCATAGCACCCAGTGTATCCTCCTCCAGCTTACCATGGGGAATCGCGATACCTCCTCCAATGCCAGTACTTCCTACCCGCTCACGAGTGAGGATTGATTCAAAGATGGTCTGATGGGGTAGCTTAAGTTGCTGGGCTGCCAGCTCACTGATTATCTCCAGCGCTCTCTTTTTGCTCTGACATTGTACACAACTGCGGGTGCAGGCTTGGCTAAGCACAGCGCTAAGTTCCAATGTTTGGTCACTATTCATCATCGTTTCACTTAGATGTTATTTATACTTGGTGTATTTTTGTTATAGTAGCTAGGTTCAAATTCCATACCATATATCATGTCTTACCTGACACTATCCTGACTCATACTCCATCACTTCAAGAAACAGGCTGATACTTAATTTTTAAAAAAATCACCTGTCGCTGTAAATCAGGCAACACTCTTAGCTAATCCATTAGGGTATCATCTTAGCTTAGCTTATCTTTATGCTTGTTTAACTGGCCTGTCAGTTTATCAATCAATTTATTAACTACGTGGTACATATCGCATTCTTCGACTGCGGCATCTGCCCCTGCGCTGTCAATATGTACTGTTACGGTAACAATATGTTTTACTTTTTCCACTCTGAAAACAATATGGATCTGAAGAATTTTATAAAAAACTTTTTGAGCCTGGCACGTTTCGCTGTGACAAAGTTACGCAAGGGTTCAGAGAGTTTGGTGTTCTTGCCCGTAATACTGAGCTACATGCGTTTTCCTGTAGACCCATTTTAGTTGATTTAAATTCGCTTTTTGCGCTGACTTGAAGGTGGAATAGATAGTGATTCTCGATACTTAGCAATAGTACGCCGTGCCACATTAATGCCTTGTTGGGAGAGCAACGCAGTAAGTTTACTGTCACTAAAAGGTCTGACAGGATCCTCATCCTGAATTAACTTTTTCAACAATGCCCGGATAGCAGTAGAGGAAGTTTCTCCGCCACCAGCAATATTAACATGGCTAGAGAAAAAATATTTCAGCTCAAAGATACCTCGGGGGCTGTGCAGGTATTTTTGTGTTGTTACGCGAGAGATGGTTGACTCATGCATACCAACTATACTGGCGATGTCCGCCAGAACCATTGGGCGCATAAATTCTTCACCCCGCTCAAAAAACATCTGCTGCTCGCTAACTATACTCCTGGCAACTTTTAGCAAGGTTTCATTGCGGCTTTCCAAGCTTTTGATTAACCAGCGGGCTTCCTGCAGATGACAGCGGATGAACTGGTTATCACTGTCGTTACCTGTCGAACCGCTTAATGATGCATAGTGCTGATTGATCATCAGCCGGGGAATACTATCAGTGTTAAGCTCGACACTCCAGCGGCCGCGAACTTTTTGCACAAGTACATCGGGAATAATGTATTCTGGCAGATTAGTATTAACGGAGTGGCCCGGTCGTGGGTCAAGGGACTGGATGAGCTTCATTGCGCCTTTAAGTGCCTCTTCCTGTAGCCGCGAAACACGCATTAATGTTCGAATATCGTGGTTTGCCAGCAGGTTCAGATAGTCATTAACGATTATTCTGGCCTCCGGTAACCATGGGCTGTTTGCAGCAAACTGAGAGAGCTGTACCAGCAGGCAGTCACGCAAATCCCTTGCCGCAACACCGACTGGATCAAAGTGCTGGATACGTTTGAGCACCGCTTCAATCTCTTGCAGCGTTATCTCGTCATCACCCAGACTGTCATGGATCTCCATGAGCGAAACAGAGAGGTAGCCAGAATCATTCACGGCATCAATAATGGAGGTAGCAATAGCGCGATCAGTGTCGGAAAAAGGAGTAAGACTGGCCTGCCACATAAGATAATCCTGCAAGCTTTGAGTGGTTTCTCCCTGATACACCGGCAGCTCATCACTACCATGTTCTCCTCCCATTCCAGCAGCCATTTCGGTGCTGTAGAACGCTTCCCAGCTGGCATCCAGTGGCAGTTCATCCGGCATTTCTCGTTTATCGAGCGCCTCGCGTGTATCCAGCGCATCTGCTGCCTTTAGTATTGGGATGGCAACCTCTTCGTGGGAATCTGCGAGATCAAGTAATGGGTTAGAGTCTAAAGCCTGCTGAATTTCCTGCTGGAGTTCCAGAGTCGGGAGTTGCAGCAAACGTATAGCTTGCTGCAACTGCGGTGTCATAGTTAGTTGCTGGTGGAGCCGGAGCTGTAGACCTTGCTTCATAGTCAGGTTGTTATTTCCCCGTAGATCTTATCTGTGTCTAATAACATCCAGTCAGAGCCTGAACTCTTCCCCTAAATAAACGCGTTTGACATGCTCATCTTTCAGCACGTCAGCGGGGGTACCATGAGCAATAACATGGCCCTGACTGACAATATATGCGCGCCGGCAGACAGCCAAGGTTTCCCGTACATTGTGATCGGTAATCAGTACGCCTAATCCACTATTACGCAAATGTTCGACAATTTTTTTGATATCGATCACCGAGATCGGGTCTACTCCGGCGAAAGGTTCGTCAAGGAGAATGAATTTAGGATTCGCGGCTAAAGCACGGGCAATTTCCACACGGCGGCGCTCTCCTCCAGAAAGTGACTGGCCAAGGTTATTGCGAAGATGCTCAATATGAAACTCTTCCATTAACTCTGTAGCCCGATCAAAGCGTTGTTCGCTAGTGAGGTCATCCCGGATTTGTAGTACCGCCATCAAGTTATCAAAAACGTTAAGACGGCGAAAAATGGAGGCTTCTTGCGGCAAGTAGCCAATGCCGCGTCGTGCGCGGGCATGCAGGGGCAGAATGCTGATATCAGCATCATCTATGATAATCCTGCCAGCATCGCGAGGCACAATACCAACTACCATATAAAATGTTGTTGTTTTACCCGCGCCGTTAGGCCCTAACAGCCCGACTATTTCACCAGAGTTAACTTCAAGGCTCACATTTTCAACCACTTTGCGGCCTTTATAGGCTTTGACCAGGTTTTCTGCAATCAAAGTTGCCATAAATTTATTTACTCATACTTTGGGAATTAGGTGCAGTATTTTTATTCTGAAGCTGTGTGGGCATCAGCACGGTTGTGACGCGCTTATCTGGGCTACCAAATGCCTGCATTTTTTGTGCTTTGACCAGATAAGTAATGCGATCACCTCTGACATTACTATTCAGCTGTTCGAGCCAGGCATTACCAGTAAGTTCTATATAATCTTTGGCCATCTCGTAATGAATTTTTGCGGCATGACCCCTTATCGGTTTGCCATTATCTTGTAACTGATAGAAGGTGACAGGGTTGCCAGTCGCGTCGACAACTGTTTTGCTGCTGTCACCGCCCGGACGTCTGACAACGACTTTGTCAGCAGTAATACGAATTGACCCTTGAGTGATAATCACGTTACGGCTGAATGTAGCGATGTTACCCTTCATATCGAGAGACTGACTTCCCGAATTAATATTCACTGGTTTGTCTGTGTCGCCAGTTAGCGCTTGTGCTGACTGCGCCGTTATTAACGACAGGTAGGCTAGGACAAATTTAAGACTGTAACTTTGTAATTTCATAACAAGTTTTGACCTTTTCAATCAGCCGGGCGCTATTTTCCCGCAAATTCCCGCGCATTCTCATCCCCGTTGAATTGAAGCTGGCACCATAAAGTGTGACACGATCATTTGAAGATATATCCTGAGTTGTCAGATCAATTATGGCGTTATCGGTCTTTATCTGTCTCAGTTGTGACTTTTTTGTCAGGCTGTTCACCTCTACCTGGCCATAAAGGTAGAGCATCCGGTTTTTTGTTAGCTTGGCTTTATTTGCACGTATTAACCAGCCAGCAAGATGATTCTGGTCGTAGGCTGTCATGACCGGGTTGTCAAACCAGCTTAATTCTTTGCTGGTAAAGTAGGCCGCTTTGTCTGAGACCAGTTTATAGTCAAGCCTCCCTGTTGGGTTGTATACCAGTGTCTGCGAATGCCCGATGGTATACGTGGGATCATCTTGTTTCACCAAAGAATTACTATCGTCCTGGCTATTGTCGGCAATATTCCAGCCGATAAGGGACAGTGCTATCAGCGCCAGAAATAATGTGATCCACCGTTTGGTTTTATTCATACGGACTGCCCTTTGGCCGCGTCAAATTTATCCTGTGCGAGTAAAATGATGTCGCAGATTTCTCGTACTGCACCGTGACCGCCTGTGATATGCGTAACATAATCAACCCGAGGCAGCACTGCCGGGTGCGCGTCTGCAACAGCAACGCTTAAACCCACCTGGGCCATGACTGGCCAGTCAATCAAATCATCACCAATATAAGCTATTTGTTCTGGTGGTAATGATAGTTTATTCATAAGGCTGCCAAAGGCCAAAAGCTTGTTAGACTGCCCCTGATAGAGGTAGGTAATACCCAAGGTTGCGCAGCGATTTTCCAGTAATCTGGATTCGCGGCCAGTTATGATAGCAACCTCAATGCCAGAGTTTAGTAAACAACGAATACCGTAACCATCACGTACGTTAAACGCTTTTAGCTCTTCTCCGTTATTACCCTGATATATAAGGCCATCCGACATTACGCCATCGACATCACAAATGAGCAAATTAATTTTACCTGCTTTTTGTAACACCGCCTTACTAACAGGCCCATAGCAGGTATCTGCCATATCCATTTGATTGTTCATGACAGTAATCTCCCCCTCTTATATCTTATACTACGCCAGCGCGTAACAGATCGTGCATGTGAATAACCCCAAGCAATGTCTTTTCACAGGCAACCATCACAGCTGTGATATGTTTATTTTCCATTAAATTAAGCACATTAACTGCCAGAGTATCTGGCTTTACTCGTATCCCACCGGGCGTCATCACGCTATCAATTCTGACCTGTTGAAAATCGATGCCGGAGTCGAGCACCCGGCGTAAGTCCCCGTCGGTGAAAATGCCTTCAATCTGCATGGAATCATCACAAATAACTGCCATACCCAGATTTTTCTGGGTAATTTCCAGCAACGCATCACGCAGAGTTGCGTCACGGGCAACGCGGGGGATCTCAAGACCAGTGTGCATAATATCTTTAACTCGCAGTAATAGTTTTTTGCCAAGGGATCCTCCGGGATGAGAAAGGGCAAAATCCTCAGCAGTGAAACCACGTGCTTTAAGTAATGCTACTGCCAGCGCATCACCCATCACTAGTGTGGCGGTGGTGCTGGAAGTAGGAGCCAGCCCAAGCGGGCAGGCTTCCTGTGGTACTTTAACGCACAAATGAACGTCTGCTGCACGCGCCATAGTGCTCTCCGGGCGGCTAGTGATGCAGATAAGTGTGATTCTTAAACGTTTGAATACTGGAATCAGTGCGACTATCTCAGCAGATTCGCCGGAGTTGGAAATAGCAATCACGACATCATTGCTGGTAATCATGCCCAGATCGCCATGACTGGCCTCACCCGGATGAACAAAGAAAGCTGGCGTACCAGTACTGGCAAAAGTAGCGGCTATTTTTTTACCAATATGCCCGGATTTACCCATTCCCATAACGACGAGTTTTCCCGTACAACAGAAAATTTTTTCACACGCCAGGCTAAAATCGTCATTGATAAAAGCGTCTAACTGTTCCAGACCCTCTCGCTCAATACGGAGTACATCTTTGCCCGCTCTCTGAAAATCAAAATTTGAGCCGGATTGGATTGTCGCCATGTTCAAAATCCTTCACCATAGATTCGCTAAAAGGTAGGAGTAAAGCATCTCTGTGTAACTTTTTACAAGAAGATAAAGCCACTTAGCCAAGATATGTTGTCATTGTAACGCATTCGACAATATACATTTGCACAGGGTTACGATGATGCATCTTGCCATTGAAGCGGCTATGGGCGACATTATACAACGCAAGACCACTAATGAAGGCCACCGATGCCGTAGGTCAGGGGACAACACTACGTCAGCTAAGTCCGGATGGTTAATAGAGCGATGTATGCTGCAATCGGCGGGGGCTGCCAGAATGAATTGTTTCGGGGTCTCTGTCGGATAACATTTATACTGCTGTATCTATAAATTTGGTGTATTACAGGTTTTAGCCACGGGTTATTCTGATGACCTGTGTATAAGAAGAAGTGCAACAGATACTAATTATCATTTAGCTTAGGTGCGTGCATCAATTTCTGTTTTATAGGCTTTGTCTTAGTCGCTCAGAGGTGGCTATCCAGGTTAACTTACTGTATCCAGATGAAACAGAGGGATCATTATGAGTGAGGTGTCAGAGTGTCTCGTTGATGTACGTGCTATTTCGTATAGCCGCGGTGACAAAAAGATCTTTGATGATATCTCGCTGACAGTGCCTGCTGGTAAGGTAACCGCTGTTATGGGGCCATCAGGAATAGGCAAAACAACCTTGTTGCGCCTGATTGGTGGCCAGTTACAACCTGATAAGGGTGAGATCTGGTTTCACAATAAAAATATTCCCGCCTTATCCCGCAGACAGCTTTATTCCGCCAGAAAAAAAATGAGTATGCTATTTCAGTCAGGTGCACTGTTTACCGATCTGAATGTGTTTGATAATGTTGCCTGGCCTTTGCGTGAACATACACATTTGCCCGAAGCCCTGTTGCGAAGCACTGTGATGATGAAGCTGGAGGCAGTCGGCCTGCGCGGAGCAGCAGAATTGATGCCTTCTGAACTATCAGGTGGTATGGCGCGACGAGCAGCTCTTGCGCGTGCTATCGCACTGGAACCAGAGCTTATTATGTTTGATGAGCCTTTCGTAGGGCAGGATCCCATCACGATGGGAGTGCTGGTCAAGTTGATTAAACAGCTTAATCACGCATTAGGTGTTACGTGCATCATTGTCTCGCACGACGTCCCGGAGGTGTTAAGTATCGCTGACTACGCCTATATCATCGCAGAAAAAAAAATTATAGCACAGGGGGACATTGCGGACCTCAATAAAAATACGGATGAGCGCGTTCGTCAGTTCATTGATGGTACAGCGGATGGCCCTGTTCATTTTCGCTATCCTGCTGGAGATTACCTGCGGGACTTAATCTGTGCGGGGGGGAGTTAATCCGATTATGCTGATACGTTTTGTTGCGTCAATTGGCCGGTTTGGCATCGGGACTTGCGTATCATTTGGACGGGCCGGATTGATGTTATTTCACGCCCTGATAGGTTTCCCGGAGTTCCGCAAACATACACCGTTATTAATAAAACAACTTTATAACGTTGGTGTGTTATCGCTACTCATTATTATAGTATCTGGTTTGTTCATCGGTATGGTGCTTGGATTACAGGGCTATCTGGTGCTCACAACTTATAGCGCGGAAACTAGTCTGGGAATGTTGGTGACGCTCTCTCTCCTGCGGGAACTTGGACCGGTTGTGACTGCTCTGTTGTTTGCCGGACGTGCTGGCTCAGCATTGACGGCAGAAATAGGGCTGATGAAAGCCACTGAGCAACTCTCCAGTATGGAGATGATGGCCGTTGATCCTTTACGCCGGGTAATTTCACCACGTTTTTGGGCGGGCTTTATCAGTATGCCCCTGTTGGGGTTGATATTTACTACCACAGGTATTTTGGGGGGGATATTGGTAGGTGTAGGCTGGAAAGGCATTGATAGTGGTTTTTACTGGAGCGCTATACAGAGTGCTGTAGATTTCCACAGAGATATTGTAAATAGCGTGATCAAAAGTGCGGTTTTTGCCATCACGGTGAACTGGATCGCATTATTTAATGGTTATGATGCTATCCCCACTTCTGAGGGTATCAGCCGGGCAACTACTCGAACGGTGGTACACTCATCTCTGGCAATACTAGGGCTGGATTTTATACTGACAGCACTAATGTTTGGGAACTAATTTGATGGGAACTAAGAAAAGCGAAATTTGGGTCGGTGTGTTTCTGCTGCTGGCACTCGGGGCTGCAATCTACCTTAGCATGCGTGTCGCTAATCTTAAGTCGCTGAGTCAGGAACCAACCTGGCAACTTTATGCCATTTTTAACAATGTTGGAGGGCTTAAGACGGGTTCTCCAGTGAAGATTGGAGGTGTTGTGATTGGACGAGTGACCGATATTTCATTAGATACTAAATCCTATTTACCTCGTGTCACTATGGCGATTGACGACAAATACAATCAGCTGCCTGATACCAGCTCGTTGGCTGTACGGACCCAGGGCCTACTGGGAGAACAGTTTCTGGCATTAAATGTTGGCTTTGATGATCCTGAACTAGGTACAGCTTTGCTCAAAAATGGCGATACCATTCAGGACACTAAATCGGCGCTGGTGCTGGAAGATCTTATCGGTCAGTTCCTCTACAGGAGCAACGGTAATGATACTAAAAAAGGCCAGTAATTAAGCTGCCAGCTTGTTCGCCAGATGCCTGGCGATTCTCAATATTGCTGGTAACGCTTCACAACAGGGCGTAGCGCTTACAGATTGCAGTATGCTGTTGTGAATTTCGAGGACTATTCGTTTGCCAGCAGACAGACGCAATTATTGCGATCACGCAGGCATAATTACAGAGGATTACTATGCTCAAACGTTTGATAATAACCGCTCTGGTGGCAATTTTTCCTCTTGTCGCTAGTGCGGCGGCTGACCAGACAAATCCCTACAAACTAATGAGTGAGGCGGCGCAAAAAACGTTCAGTCGTCTCAGGGATGAGCAGCCGAAAATAAAACAGGACCCTAACTATCTGCGGCAAATAGTGCGGGATGAGCTGTTACCCTATGTTCAGATAAAATATGCAGGTGCACTGGTATTAGGTCAATACTACAATAGGGCAACGCCTGAGCAGCGTGAGGCTTACTTCGCAGTATTTAAAGATTATCTGGCTCAGGCTTATGGCCAGGCACTATCTCTCTATCACGGGCAGACGTACCGAATTGCACCGGAACAACCGATTGAAAATGACATCGTGGCAATCCGTGTCACAATTATTGACCCCACTGGCCGGCCACCTGTGTTACTGGATTTCAAATGGAGAAAGAATAGCGTCAATGGCAACTGGCAGGCGTATGACATGATCGCTGAAGGAATCAGTATGATCGAGACTAAGCAGAACGAATGGGCAGATATACTGCGCACTCAGGGAATAGCGGGTTTGACGGACCGCCTGCGTTACGAAGCCGCTCAGCCAATTACTCTGGGCAAACAAAAGTGAGTGAGCCACTGCACTGGACGGTTGCTGATGGCTGCCTGATATTGTCGGGTGAACTAGACCATCAGACTTTGCTCCCGCTCTGGCAACAGCGCGGAAGCCTGGTTGAACAAATCAAGCAGGTGGATGTAGCCGGGCTCTCGCATGTTGATACTGCCGGACTCGCTGTGCTGGTCCACCTGCGGCATGGGGCAGCAGAAAAAAATGAGGAGCTCAGTTTTTTTGGTATCACTGAAAAGCTGAGTTCGCTCATCCGTCTGTATAATCTACAGTATTTGATTAATTTTGTTGAATAGAGAGCCTTCAGTCGCGCCGCCTTACTTCAGTACTGGTTTTTGATAATTTTCTGTACCTGATGTCTGGTTTCAGATACTGTTTAATTGTTGTACCGCTGTAAATGTACCAGGACATGTATTCAAACGCTCACCTTATTTATGAGATTTAGTGTCAAACGCCGAAAGAATCAGTAAAATGACTTGCTCATTTTTACTACACTCACATGTTATGTTGAATAATCGTTTCTTTTATCGCCGTATCCTCCGACAACTTCTGTGGTCCGGGGCATGGAGCACCGACCGGGAATCGTGACGCAGAATGTAGCAGAGTGTTTATCATTTACTAAGTGCAAAATAGTTATGGAAAATAATGAAATTAAGTCCGTCCTGATGAATGCATTACCACTTGAGGAAGTACATGTCTCTGGAGATGGTAGTCACTGTCAGGTAATCGCCGTTGGCGAGATGTTCGGCGGACTCAGCCGAATAAAAAAACAGCAGGCAATTTATGCTCCATTAATGGAATTTATTGCTGATAATCGCATTCATGCCGTTTCTATTAAAACTTATACTCCGGCAGAGTGGACGCGGGAACGCAAATTAAATGGCTTCTGATAAATTGATATCAAATATTTTAAAAAAAAACCAGACGAATTACATTAACTTAAGAGCGGTTACAATGGATAAATTCCTTGTTAAGGGTCCAACCAGACTAAGTGGTGAAGTCACGATATCCGGTGCCAAAAACGCTGCATTACCCATTATGTTTGCTGCTCTGCTGGCTGACGGACCAGTAGAAATTCAAAATGTTCCACATCTAAAAGACATTGATACTACCATGGCGTTATTAAGCCAGCTTGGTGCTAAAGTTGAACGTAATGGTTCGGTATATCTGGATGCCAGCACTGTTAATGTTTATTGCGCACCCTATGAACTGGTAAAAACAATGCGTGCTTCTATCTGGGCCTTAGGCCCGTTGATCGCCCGTTTTGGTAAAGGCCAGGTTTCATTGCCTGGTGGTTGCGCCATTGGCACCCGTCCGGTTGATTTGCATATTGCAGGCCTTGAGCAGCTGGGAGCAAAAATCAGACTGGAAGAAGGGTATGTCAAAGCTTTTGTCGATGGTCGCCTTAAAGGGGCACATATTGTGCTGGATAAGGTGAGTGTTGGCGCCACAGTAACTATTATGTGCGCCGCGACTCTGGCTACAGGGACGACTGTGATTAAAAATGCCGCACAGGAACCGGAAGTAGCTGATACTGCAAATTTTCTTAATACACTTGGCGCCAGAATCTCAGGTATGGGCACCAACTGTATCATCATTGAAGGTGTGGATCGTTTAACGGGTGGTACTTACCGGATTCTGCCTGATAGAATAGAAACCGGCACTTTTTTGGTGGCAGGTGCAATTTCTGGTGGCAAGGTTATCTGCCGCAACACTGACCCCGGTATGCTTGAAGCAGTGATTGCCGGATTACGTGAAGCCGGAGCCACGATTGAATGTGGCGAAGACTGGATATCTCTGGATATGCAGGGTAAACGTCCCAGGGCTGTCAACATTCACACCGCCCCTCATCCAGGGTTTCCAACAGATATGCAGGCTCAGTTCACTCTGTTAAACCTGATAGCAGAAGGTACCGGGGTTATCACCGAAACCATCTTCGAAAACCGGTTCATGCATTTGTCCGAACTCATTCGCATGGGCGCCCATGCTGAAATAGAAAGCAATAGTGCTATTTGTCATGGAGTTGAAAAGCTCTCAGGTGCGCAGGTGATGGCGACGGACTTACGCGCTTCAGCTAGTCTGGTTCTGGCAGGATGCATTGCTGAAGGTATTACGCAGGTGCATCGCATTTATCATATTGACCGTGGCTATGAGCGAATCGAAGATAAACTGCGTGCGCTGGGTGCAGACATTAAGCGTGTCATCAGTTAAGTTAACGCTGATTAAGTGATTAAAATGGACGACGAATGTCGTCCATAGCTTATTTTGGCAATGGCTATATGCCCGATCTGTTTAACCGCGAATGAGACGTTTGCGATCAATAAGCCTGTGTGTTTTAGGGTCATAATATCGGCTCGGCCAGATTTCAGATGGGTGCACTTCGAGTGCTTCCGCGATCAGCCATTCGCCCTTAGGCCAGGGGCGAAAAAGTGCGTTGGTTAATGTAGATGAACTTAGTCCCGCAGCGCGTGAAACTGCCGCAAGAGAGGTGTTCTTCTTACGCAATGCGGCGATAATATCTGCCGAATGCCAGTCAGTTTTGTTATCCACATGTGTCTCCTTCCTATTTTTTTGGAAATTTCCAAAAGTTATTATATTTTGTAACAAAATCGATTAACTATATGATATACATGAAGTTTTACCTAATTTAGTTAATTTATTTCTTATCTAAGAGTGTTATTTTAAAAGAAAATTAGCTATTTTTCGGAAATTTAAGGTTACAATTTACAATTGTGCTAGTTATGGCACAGATCTATGTAACGATATAAATGGTATATCATGGTTAAAAGCCATATTCAGCAGGCCATACAGATTTGCACAGAAGTAAAATGGGCCATGTGATTTTCATTCCAAAAACGGTGTAATATCCCGTCAGGGATTGAATCTCTGTGAAAACAAGTGAATCCGGACGCTTCAGTCAGAATGCCGGGCTAAGTAATTTAAAGGTTTTATTAATTTTGTTTATAATATTCTGTAAAAGCTTACTTTGCGGGGATTAGATATCCTTGTAACACAGGTGTTGCAATTTACAGGCCGGATAAAAGAAAAGCCCATAGCCGCGACCAAGGGGAAGTAAAAAACATTGTCTGCCGGATTATCTGCCTCAGCACATCAATCTGTAAATATGGATTTCGTTTGAATAACGGAGCCAGAATGATGATGTATAATATGGTCAGGACTCCAGCCATGATAAAATAATTAATTATAAAATACATTACTAAATGTATGATATTTTTCAATGAAGATATATCATTTTTTATTTTAAGATAATTTAAGAAGAATAGCTGCGGTTCCCTGGCATTGGTGATTAAAACGCTGAGAAAATTATAATGTCAGATATTATAAACTAGGATAACTATAGTGAATACTGATGTATTCATCACATATATTTTCACCTGCCAGACAAAAGCTACAGGAAAAACCAGAACTATTATAATACTATTAATTACCAGTCACTTTTCCTGACTGTTCAGCAACTTTGTATAATCATAAACTGCTTCGGCTAATGCTGACTAAAAGAGTGATACTGAGTTAACTCAGTCCTGCTACATAGTTTGTGGGCGATTAAGTTTACAGACTGGAAAAAGAAAAACCCATAGCCTCGGCCAGGAGAAAATAAAACAACATTGTTTGCTATGGTATCCACATTAGCACATTAATCTGTAACTATGAATGCCATTTAAATAATTGGACCAGTTTAATGGGAAAGAAATAAAGACAGTCAGTATTCCAGTCATGACAAAAATTGTGAGCTAATGCCAAAAAAATAATATGTTATATGATTAACTCATCTGGCTATTGCATCAATTACCAGCAGCATTTATCGATTATCATGAACTATCACAGGAGCGCCAAACATGGAGAAGGGAATAATGAGTTTTGCAGCAGCAGAGGGATTAAACATCGCCGCAAATAGTTTTGATGAGTTAATATCCCACATTGAACATAGTGATGATTTCTGGCTGATAAAAGGCAATGATCTCACATTTGCCTATATGAACCAGATAGCAAAATATTATTGTGATTTACCAGAAAACTATGATGTTGAAGGTCGGCTCATTGGAGAGATGCCTGTAATTTATGCTGAGCATCAGGATGTAATACACACGTTTGAAGATATGGTAAAGGCCGCATCTAAACTTAGTACTTGTATGGCTAATACAAAGTATGGAGGTAAAAATAAATATGTTCAGCCTTTTATGGGGACTACTTCCCCCTTATTTAAAGATGATAAAATTTTTGGAATAATCACACGATGCAGAAAACTGGATTTTTTCACACCGGATCACTTTATTAATAACCGGCCACCGGACACTATTCAGTTCGGTAACCCGTCAGAGCTGTTTACTGACCGGGAATTTGAAGTTGTTTTTTATACTCTGCAACGCCTCAGCGCAAAAGAGATAGCCCGGAGGACAGGAATAACGCCCAGAGGCGTCGAGACACATTTACATAATATCTATATGAAGGCAGGGATAGATAACAGAAATCAGCTTATCACACTGTGCCGTGATAAAGGCTATGATCGCTATGTCCCCGAGAAATTCTTAGACACGGTTCCATTTAAAGCACTGGGGTAAAACAGAGCGCGGGAATAAAAAGCCCGCTTTCACGCATGCATAAATAAACGCAGTCAGTTATGCAGCGTGAAAGCCGGATGGGATTCTGGCCACGATCAAAATTGTGAGCGGCAGCTAAAAAGTACAATATTTTATAGGATTAACTCATCTGGCTATTGCATCAATCGCCAGCAGCACTTTGGATTATCATCAACTATCACAGGAGCGCCAAACATGGAGAAGGGAATAATGAGTTTTTCAGCAGCCGAAGGGTTAAACATCACTGCCAGTAATTTCGATGAGTTAATATCACACATTGAACACAGCGACGACCTTTGGATGATAAAAGGGCATAATCTTGAATTTGCATATATGAATAAAACTTGTAAATATTATGATGATTTACCAGAAAACTATAATGTTGAAGGCCGGTTAATTGGGGATATGCCTACTCCTCTCGCTGAATTTCAAGATTTAGTACACATATTTGAAAAGCCGCAAATAGTTTTGATGAATTGATATCATACATAGAACACAGTGACGATGGCTGGATTGTGAAAGGCATTGATCTTAAATATGCGTATATGAATAAAACTGGTAAATATTATGGCGATTTACCAGATAACTATGATGTGGAAGGTCGGCTGGTTGGAGAAATGCCAATAATCCATGCTGAACATCAGGATGCGATACATGTATTTAATAATACAGTAATAAACAGTAATAAAATCGTACATTGTATGATTAATACGAAGTATGGCGGCAACAATAAATACGTTCAGCCTTTTATGGGTACCACATCTCCATTATTTAAGGATGATAAAATCTTTGGATTAATTCTGCGATACAGAAAACTGGATTTTTTCACTCATGACCACTTTATCAATAACCGGCCACCGGATACTATTCAGTTCGGTAACCCGTCAGAGCTGTTTACTGACCGGGAATTTGAGATTATTTTTTATACACTACAGCGCCTCAGCGCAAAAGAGATAGCCCGAAGGACAGGAATAACGCCCAGAGGCGTCGAGACGCATTTACATAATATCTATATGAAGGCAGGGCTGGATAACAGAAATCAGCTTACCACACTGTGCCGTGATAAAGGCTATGACCGTTATGTGCCTGAGAAATTTTTAGATACGGTTCCATTTAAAGCACTGGGGTAAAACAGAGCGCGGCAATAAAAAGCCGGACAGTTTGTGAATCGACAAAGTATTTTATCATCCACTCAAAGTAACAATCGGGAATAAAAAGGGGATTTATCAAAGGCAGGCCTGACTGGCTGCCATCAGATATTTTAGAATTCCCGCTGTACCGACATATGGGCTAGTGCTTCCAGGGCATTACGTGAGGGTGAGTTGGGCAGAGCACGCAAAGCTGCAATCGCTTTGTCTGCCTCCTGTTCTGCACGATGTCGTGTCCACTCGAGAGAACCACATTGATACATGGCTGTTAGTACCGATTCAAGAAGATGTCTGCCATTACCCTGTGCAATCGCACGACGAATCATCGCTCTCTGTTCAGCACTGCCGTGGCGCATGGCGTGCAACAAAGGTAGCGTTGGTTTTCCTTCGCTCAAATCATCACCAATATTTTTACCGAGCGTTTTATCGTCAGCACTATAATCCAAAAGATCATCAATTAGCTGAAAAGCGGTGCCCAGATAACGTCCATAATTTTGCAACGCTTTTTCCTGTTCCGATGAAGCGCCTGCCAGTATCGCTGAAGCTTGGGCAGCCGCTTCGAAAAGCCGGGCTGTTTTACTATAGATGACCTGCATATAGCTCTCTTCCGTGATATCGGGATCATTACAATTCATCAGCTGCAATACTTCACCTTCTGCAATAACATTAACAGCTTCTGACATCAGTTCCAGAACCCGCAGTGACCCCAGGCTGGTCATCATCTGAAATGCACGAGTATAGATAAAATCACCCACCAGTACACTGGCGGCATTACCAAACGCAGCATTGGCAGTAGCCTTGCCCCGGCGCAGGTCAGACTCGTCAACCACATCATCGTGAAGCAGGGTAGCTGTGTGAATGAATTCAATTAGCGCGGCGATGGTAATGTGCTGGCGACCACGATAATTAATGGCATGAGCAGCGAGTACCGCAATCATCGGACGAATACGTTTACCGCCCCCCCCGATGATGTAATAGCCTAACTGATTGATCAGAGGCACATCAGAATGCAGTTGTTGCAGTATGATTGTATTGACATCCGCCATATCTTGAGCGGTGAGTTGGTTTATCTGTTCTAAATTCATCGCTTTTTTTAGCCATTACTAAACCTGCTGTCAGGATTCACTTACGGTTAACATAACCTGCTCCTGACAACACCGGACAGATGTTCTGGAATATGCAGATGGTCATTGAGAAGTGTACTTGAAAACACAAAAGATGAAACGTCTTCAATGATTTCTGGCTTACCAGCCCAATGATATCTTCAATTCTGTAAAGTAATAAAATAGCTATTTAATATTTGCGCTTGTTTGCCATGATGATGATTTTTGTCTTACTATCTGGTTTGATGGTCAAACTTGCTTCTTCGATGTAAGTTATCGTGTTAGTGATATGGTGATTCACGATGACACAGAGCGAATAGCCAAAAGTGTCTGAGCTGAATCCGATACCCAGACGTGTAAATTCTATATTGACGTTTTAATATAGCAATTAATGGGCTGATGTTAGGGCGTCTTTCATTAAAGACGCGACCACGTTCAGCGCCACTAATGTTAATCGTGTGGTCAATAAGCAGGAAATCATTAGCTTTTGTGACTGTGGACTGAGAGATTTCCTGCAATCTCAAATTTGCTGTGGCGCCAGATATTACGTCAATAAGGCGCTGTTTGGGATATTTTTTCTGCAATAGTCGCCGCCGGGCTCTTGTCTTGAGTGGCAAATTTGCGTAAAATCCGCGCCCTATTATGAATAATTGATAGCGTTACCTGATAATCTCAGGGGCATAAACGCTAAACCGGAGTTTGATATGTACGCAGTTTTCCAAAGTGGTGGTAAACAACACCGGGTAAGCGAAGGCCAGACCATTCGCCTGGAAAAGCTGGACGTTGCAACTGGCGAAGCTGTTGATTTCGATCAGGTTTTGATGATTGCAGATGGTGAAGATGTTAAAATTGGTCTCCCTTATGTTTCAGGAGGCCTGATCAAAGCGGAAGTCGTTGCTCACGGGCGTGGTGAAAAAATCAAAATTGTTAAATTTCGTCGTCGCAAACACTACCGTAAGCAGCAGGGTCATCGTCAGTGGTTTACTGATGTGAAAATCACTGCTATCAGCGTCTGAGAGGAGAGTCTTAGAAATGGCACACAAAAAGGCTGGTGGTTCAACTCGTAACGGTCGCGACTCCAAAGCAAAACGGTTAGGTGTAAAGCGCTTTGGCGGTGAAGCTGTTCTGGCGGGTAATATTATTGTTCGTCAACGTGGAACAAAGTTTCATGCTGGTACGAATGTAGGCTGTGGGCGTGATCACACTCTGTTTGCTACGGCCGACGGCAAAGTAAAATTTGAAGTCAAAGGTCCAAAAAATCGTAAATACGTCAGCATTGTTGCTGGGTAATAACGGTTTTATGTGGCATTAAATCACTGCTACGCAATGACGATTTATAAGCCCCGCTATGATGGCGGGGCTTTTTATATTCACAGTCAGCATAATACAGATGTTGTATAATTAATGTACCATTTGCAAAATGGTTCGATTTGTTAAGCGCATCGTGTCAACCCGAACGGGTGCTATGAAGGTTGCTGCTCCGGAAGTCGATGGATGAAAAATAGAGAGACACATGAAATTCGTTGATGAAGCAATGATCTCAGTGATAGCTGGCGATGGAGGCAATGGCTGCGTCAGTTTTCGCCGTGAAAAATATATTCCCAAAGGCGGTCCGGATGGTGGTGATGGCGGCGATGGCGGCGACATTTATGTCAGGGCGGATGAAAATCTTAACACGCTGATTGATTATCGTTTTGAGAAGACATTCCGCGCAGAGCGTGGCCAGAATGGTCAGAGCCGTGATTGTACTGGTAAACGAGGCAAAGATCTGACAATCAAAGTCCCTGTTGGTACTCGTATTATTGATCAGAGTACGGGTGAAACATTAGGTAATATGTTGCACCATGAGCAGCAGTTGCTGGTAGCAAAGGGTGGCTGGCATGGTTTGGGTAATTCGCGGTTTAAATCTTCTGTCAATCGCACACCACGGCAAAAAACCAACGGAACAGAGGGTGAGAAGCGTGATCTGCTGCTCGAGCTGATGTTACTGGCTGATGCAGGCATGCTGGGCCTGCCAAATGCGGGCAAATCTACTTTCATCCGTGCGGTATCCTCCGCTAAACCTAAAGTGGCTGATTATCCATTTACTACGCTGGTACCCGCTTTGGGCGTGGTACGTATGGATAACACTCAGAGTTTTGTGGTAGCTGACATTCCCGGTTTAATCGAAAGGGCATCTGAAGGTGCAGGTTTGGGGATTCGCTTTCTTAAGCATCTGGAACGTTGTCGTGTACTGTTACATCTGATTGATTTGGCGCCTGTCGATGGATCTTCGCCAGTGGATAACGCGCGTATTATTCTGGGAGAGCTGGAAAAATATAGCGAGAATCTGTTTCGTAAACCGCGCTGGTTGATCTTTAATAAGGCTGATTTACTCAATCCCGATGAGGCGGATAAGCGTGCACGGGATGTTGCAGATACCCTAGGCTGGAGCGAGAAATATTATGTGATTTCGGCTGTGAACCAGTGTGGAGTAAAAGAGCTTTGTTGGGATGTAATGGCTTTCCTCAGTGCACACCCTAAAACAGAAGAAGAAAAATCGACTGAAAAAGATCACTTTATATGGGATGACTACCATCGGCAGCAGCATGAATCTGCCAGAACAGAGACTGATGAGGAGTGGGATGATGACGATGACGATGATGGCAGTGAAGTAATTTATCAGCGTTAATCCGCGTTCAGAAATAAGTCAGGGACAGGCATCGCAGATGCCGGGATGCAGAGAAAACAGCATAGCTGAAGAGTATCTGCACAAAAAACAATCCTCTGGTGACTGACTGTAGCCAGAAATTCTGCAAAATTGTAATGCTCTAAAAGTAAGTCTGTTTTTCCAGAAAATTTGCCCTTCATCTTTGCCCAAAGCAGATTATCACGATACTGTAAGGCTTGGTCGTATTGGTTATATGAAACTTAAGGTGTAACCCGGAACACCTGCCAGCCTGTTACTCTCTGCATGGAAGAGAAATGATAACGACGTATGCCTGCCTGCTCTGTCAATGTTTTTATGGTACTGGCAGGCATGGCCGGTTGTTTACTACGATAGTTATGAGAGAGTCAGAGAACCTAGTTTTGGTGTAAGAAATGTCCGTCAGGCAGACCACTGTCTCAGGTCTGTGATTAATGAGGCCAGCCTGTTTATTAAGCGTGTCCTCCAGTCGCGCTGATTGCGATAACAGGTGGTTAAAATACTACATGGTTTCACACAAACAGACAGCAAATAATGCCATACTAAGGTCTGCCATGACGGAAAGTAAATGATGACCTGTAAAGTAAATGATGACCTGTAAGGAACCTTGAGCTAAGATGCATACTAGAACACAACATCATCAATCTGGCCCGGGGTTAACTTCGGGTCGGTTTTTTTACGCTTATAAATTTCATCCCTGGCGCTTGCCTGTGTGAGACATCGTTAATATCTGCGACTCCGGGCATGGATAGATAAGTGGAAAAGACCATAACGATCGAATTTAAAATGGTTTTTAGTGCTGTCACTTTGCAAGTGATAAGTGAGTGATTACTACGGATATAGCTTAAAGCGCTGCAGAACGCCTTTCTGCAATCACCCGTCAGGACGACGAGAGTTCAAACAGGATTGATTTAAGAGGTATTGAGATGAATCAGATTCCAATGACGTTAAGGGGCGCGGAGAAGTTGCGCGCAGAGCTTGAAGAACTGAAATCAGTTAAACGCCCCCGCATCATTGCTGCTATTGCGGAAGCTCGTGAGCATGGTGATTTGAAAGAGAATGCGGAATATCATGCTGCACGTGAAGAACAAGGTTTTTGCGAAGGCCGTATTCAGGAAATTGAAGCAAAGCTTTCTAATGCCCATGTGATTGATATTAGCAAAATGAACGCTGATGGACGTGTTATTTTTGGCTGCACTGTTACGGTTCATAATTTGACTAATGATGAAGAGTTCATCTATCGTATTGTCGGTGACGATGAAGCCGATTTTAAGCAAAATTTAATCTCTATAAATTCGCCGATGGCGCGTGGTCTGGTGGGTAAGGAACAAGGCGACGTGGCGACTATCAAAACACCTGGTGGTGATGTAGAGTATGAAATTGTAACGGTCAGATATATCTAGTATTTTATTGCGGCAGGAGCAGGTTACTGTACTGTAAATTTAAATTCTGGCGCATGTTGTGTTATGTAAAAACGGGGAAAGGCCGCAATGCGGCCTTTTATCCAGACACAGAGTGTGTAATTTTAACTGAATTATACAACTTACTCTAATTAACAGATGGATTGTATGTAATGTTAGCGAGGCAGTGAGATTCTGGGCTTCTCGGCAGGGCGGTACAACGTCAGAATTCTGCCGATCAGTGCAACATGGCTAGCGCCAGTCTTCTGAACAATCGCTTCTGCCATCAGATTCAGGTCTTCACGATCTGTAGTGGCTATCTTAATTTTAATAAGTTCGTGGTGATTCAGGGCCTGATCTATTTCGGCCAGTAAGGTTTTTGTCAGGCCATTGTTGCCCAGAATGACCACAGGTTTTAATGCATGAGCCACACTTTTTAGGTGCTGTTTCTGTTTAGAATGCAGTTTCATTGTATTTTTTGTATATAAAGGGATTGAAAACGGACCATTCTATCGCCATTTCGAAGGTATCACCAAATCAGTGCTGCTACTCAGCGCAGTTTATTTATCGCTCAGGGTGAATCATAGTTGGAAATCATATGACTGGTAAAAAGCGTTCAGCCAGTTCCAGCCGTTGGCTGCAGGAACATTTTAGCGATAAATATGTGCTGGAGGCTCAGAAAAAAAAGCTGCGTTCGCGCGCCTGGTTTAAACTTGATGAGATACAGAGAAGTGACAAGCTATTTAAGACAGCCATGACGGTTGTCGATCTTGGTGCTGCACCTGGGGGATGGTCGCAATACGTGGCCACTCAGGTAGGGGCAAAAGGGCGGGTCATCGCTTGTGATATTTTACCAATGGATCCCATAGCCGGAGTTGATTTCCTGCAGGGCGATTTTCGTGATGAATTAGTTATTCAGGCTCTGCTGGAACGCGCAGGTGATGGAAAGGTTCATGTGGTAATGTCTGATATGGCGCCAAACATGAGTGGAACACCGGCGATAGACATTCCCAAGTCAATGTATTTGGCAGAACTGGCACTGGAGATGTGTCGGAGTGTGCTGGCACCCGGTGGCAGTTTTATAGTGAAAGTATTTCAGGGAGAAGGTTTTGATGATTACCTTCGGGAAATTCGCTCTCTGTTTACAAAGGTAAAAGTTCGTAAACCTGACGCTTCACGATCCCGTTCGCGTGAAGTGTACATTGTAGCGACAGGGCGCAAACTATAGTCAGAATAATTGGCAGCGAGACAAGTAAATATTACTTGTAAGCAATGCGGCGGTGAGCAATTTGATTGAGCAGATACCTCGCCATCGTTATCGCTACGATTCCAAAAATGAAGGATATATAGTACCCTACGCTGTTTGTTAACACAGTTGTAATTAAGAGGTTAATCCCTTGAGTGATATGGCGAAAAACCTGATTCTCTGGTTAGTCATCGCGGTTGTGCTGATGTCGGTTTTCCAGAGCTTTGGCCCCAGCGACTCTAATAGCCGACGAGTTGATTACTCAACTTTCCTGCAGGAAGTGAATCAGGAGCAGATTCGTGAAGCGCGTATCAATGGGCGTGAAATTAACGTAACCAAAAAAGATGGTAACCGGTATACGACTTATATCCCTGTCAATGACCCCAGACTGCTTGACTCGCTAATAACTCAAAAAGTAAAAGTGGTTGGTGAGCCACCTCAAGAACAGGGCATGTTAACCACGATATTTATCTCCTGGTTTCCGATGCTGCTGCTCATTGGCGTCTGGATTTTCTTCATGCGCCAGATGCAAGGAGGAGGGGGTAAAGGTGCGATGTCCTTCGGTAAGAGTAAGGCGCGTATGCTAACCGAGGACCAGATAAAAACGACCTTTGCTGATGTTGCTGGTTGTGATGAAGCCAAAGAAGAAGTCAGCGAGCTGGTTGAATACCTGCGTGAACCAAGTCGTTTTCAAAAACTTGGAGGCAAGATCCCTAAAGGTGTTCTGATGGTCGGTCCGCCAGGTACCGGTAAGACGCTGCTGGCAAAAGCTATTGCTGGTGAAGCAAAGGTTCCCTTTTTTACGATTTCTGGTTCTGATTTCGTTGAAATGTTTGTTGGTGTAGGGGCTTCTCGTGTTCGTGATATGTTCGAGCAGGCGAAAAAAGCAGCACCTTGCATCATTTTCATCGATGAGATCGATGCGGTAGGGCGCCAGCGAGGTGCAGGGCTTGGTGGCGGCCATGATGAGCGTGAACAAACATTAAACCAGATGCTGGTTGAGATGGATGGCTTCGAAGGCAATGAGGGAATCATTGTTATTGCGGCAACTAACCGTCCGGATGTACTCGACCCGGCTCTGCTGCGCCCTGGTCGGTTCGATCGTCAGGTTGTGGTAGGTCTGCCTGACGTACGTGGCCGTGAACAAATTTTGAAAGTTCATATGCGTCGTGTACCTTTGGCAACCGATATTGACGCAGCGATTATTGCCCGCGGCACACCGGGTTTTTCTGGTGCAGACCTAGCGAACCTGGTGAATGAAGCTGCATTGTTTGCGGCTCGCGGTAATCGTCGGGTCGTCTCCATGATAGAGTTCGAAAAAGCCAAAGATAAAATCATGATGGGTGCTGAGCGTCGTTCGATGGTGATGACAGAAGCCCAGAAGGAGTCCACAGCTTACCATGAAGCGGGGCATGCCATTATAGGACGGCTGGTCCCTGAACATGATCCGGTTCATAAAGTGACGATTATCCCACGTGGCCGTGCGCTTGGAGTGACTTTTTTCCTGCCTGAGGGCGATGCTATCAGCGCCAGCCGGATGAAACTGGAGAGTCAGATATCCACTCTCTATGGTGGCCGTCTTGCGGAAGAGATTATTTATGGCCCGGAGCAGGTATCTACGGGTGCCTCTAACGACATTAAAGTAGCGACTAACCTTGCAAGAAACATGGTAACGCAGTGGGGTTTCTCTGAGAAACTGGGGCCGTTGCTCTACGCTGAAGAGGAGGGAGAAGTGTTTCTTGGCCGTTCGGTCGCAAAAGCGAAGCACATGTCTGATGAAACGGCTCGTATTATTGATCAGGAAGTCAAACATCTGATTGAAAATAACTACCAGCGTGCCCGCACTATTCTTAATGAAAATATTGATATTCTTCATGCTATGAAAGATGCGCTGATGAAATATGAAACGATTGATGCACAGCAGATCGATGATCTCATGGCGCGTCGTGAAGTTCGTCCGCCCGCAGGATGGGAGGAGCCAGGGAACGATAATTCTGACAATGGCTCATCTAAGGCACCGGATCCAGTTGATGAGCCGCGTACACCGAACCCCGGCAACTCAATCTGATAGCAATGACAGGCCATGTGGCAAAATATTCTGAATAAAACATCAACCCCGGTAACGGGGTTTTTGATATTTTATTCTGACTTGAGACGTTACAGATGAAGCTTTTTGCCAGAAATTCTACGCTGGAATTATCTCATCCTCATACGATGGGGATCCTCAATGTAACACCAGATTCGTTTTCAGACGGTGGACGGCACTATACCCTGAATCAGGCACTGACACATACCAATGATATGATCATTGCTGGTGCAACTATCATCGATGTGGGCGGGGAGTCGAGCCGCCCCGGTTCGTATAGTGTAGATACTCAGCAGGAACTAGATAGAGTCGTTCCGGTTGTTGAGGCTATCGCTCAGCGATTCAACGTATGGATTTCAGTCGATACCTCAAAGCCAGAAGTGATAAGCCAGGTTGCTCATTCCGGTGCACACATGATCAATGATATTCGTGCATTACGCCGGCCGGGGGCATTAAAAGCAGCGGCAGAAACTGGATTGCCGGTATGCCTGATGCATATGCAAGGAGAACCGCACGCAATGCAGCAGGCGCCCAAGTATGACAACGTACTGAAAACGATTAGTGGCTTTTTTATCGAACAGATTAAGCACTGTGAGGAAGCTGGTATAAAAAAATCACAACTACTAATCGACCCTGGATTTGGCTTTGGCAAAAATTTCTCTCATAACTATCAGATGCTGGCGCATCTGGAAGAATTTCACCAATTTGGATTGCCGTTGCTGGTAGGAATGTCACGTAAAAATATGATCGGAGAGTTACTGAATTGTGACCCCGCGCAACGCCTCAGTGGTAGCATCGCTTGCGCGGTTATTGCCGCCATGCAGGGCGCGCATATTATACGCGTTCACGATGTGAAAGAAACAGTTGAAGCAATACGCGTTGTTACAGCAACACTGCGTGCAAGGTAAAAAATAAATGATAAATCGTCAGTATTTCGGCACAGATGGCATTCGTGGCAAAGTGGGGGAAGCACTGATTACTCCGGATTTCATACTGAAGCTTGGCTGGGCTGCCGGTACCGTGCTGGCAGGGCAGGGTTCTGGCAGAGTGATTATCGGGAAAGACACCAGAATTTCTGGTTATATGCTGGAGTCAGCACTTGAAGCAGGGCTAGCAGCCGCGGGGCTGTCAGCCGCTTTTACCGGGCCGATGCCAACGCCAGCGATCGCATATCTGACGCGTACCTTTCGTGCCGAAGCAGGGATTGTTATTTCTGCATCTCACAACCCTTTTGATGACAACGGAATCAAATTCTTTTCAACTAATGGAACTAAGTTACCAGATGAAATTGAAGCGGAGATTGAAATACAACTGGCTAAGCCCATGACTTGTGTAAAATCCGCTTGCCTGGGACGGGCAAGTCGGATTGTTGATGCTCCCGGGCGCTATATTGAGTTTTGCAAGGCTACCTTCCCCAGTGAGCTAAGCCTCAATGGATTAAAAATCGTTGTAGATTGTGCTCACGGGGCGACATATCACATTGCACCTAGTGTGTTCAGTGAACTGGGGGCAAAAGTCATTGCTGTTGGTATTCAGCCAGACGGCATGAATATTAATGAACGGTGTGGTGCTACTGATATCAATATGTTACGTGAACGTGTGCTGGCTGAGCAGGCTGATGTTGGGCTGGCTTTTGATGGTGATGGTGATCGCATCATTATGATTGATCATCAGGGAAACAAGGTGGATGGTGATCAGATCCTCTATATAATTGCTCGTGAGGGATTACGCCAGGCACAGCTCAGGGGCGGTGCTATTGGTACTCTGATGAGTAATATGGGGCTTGAGCTGGCGCTAAAACAGTTAGGCATTCCTTTTATTAGAGCAGATGTGGGCGATCGTTATATACTTGAACTGCTCCAGGATAAAGGCTGGCGGCTCGGGGCTGAAAACTCAGGGCATGTTATTTTACTGGATAAAACCACCACGGGCGACGGTATTGTAGCAGGTTTACAAGTGCTCACCGCCATGATCCGTAATAGTATGACCTTACAGGATCTTTGCAGCGGTATGCAGTTGTTACCGCAGGTGCTGGTCAATGTTAGCTTCAATGCAAAGTGCGATCCCTTACAGAATAAAAAGGTAATAGCCGTCACCCGTAATGTTGAAAAGATTCTGCATGGCAAGGGCCGGGTGCTGTTACGTAAATCTGGCACAGAACCGTTGATACGAGTAATGGTTGAAGGTGAAGACCTGGCTATTGTGACAGAGCTGGCGCATCGCATAGCCGATGAAATAAAAATAATCTGATATAAAGCAGAAACAGGTTTTACGCTTCCCTTATTCATTGCCTTCATTGCCGAATTTAGAAGGTGGAGGATAAGCAGGCTGGTACTTTTTTCAGCAAATGATACGCTTGAAGTAAATTACGCTTGCGTGCCACAGGGGGTTTAGTTAGTATTCTCACCCGCTTCAAAGGGGTGGCATATATTTAGTCTGTAGCGTAACCGGTGCTATTCAGATACAGCTTGCTCCACGAAATAAAGGTTGATTATGTACGAGGCTTTGTTGATTCTTCTGCTTATTGTTGCAGTAAGCCTGATAGGCTTAATTATGCTACAGCAAGGTAAGGGTGCTGATATGGGGGCATCTTTCGGAGCTGGCGCATCGGCAACGCTGTTTGGTTCGTCCGGTTCAGGCAACTTTATGACGCGTATGACAGCGGTGCTGGCGGCACTGTTTTTCATCATTAGTCTGGTTCTGGGGAATATTAACAGCGATAAAACAAACAGAGGCAGCAAGTGGGAGAACCTGACAGCACCACAACAAAGCCAGCAGGACAAAAAGCCTTCTAAGGTCGTACCGGGTAGTGATATTCCTAAATAATAGCTGACTGGATGTTGCCGATAACTTGCAGAAGAAAATAGCAGATAACTATTACAGCAACGGTCAACAGGGCGTTTTTCAGGTTCAGTTAAGGCAGCATATATTCCTTAATCAAACGGAAACAAGGTTAAGGTGAAGTTATAGTGAGCTGGCATAGATAATATACCGGGGTGGTGGAATTGGCAGACACGCTACCTTGAGGTGGTAGTGCCCGATTGGGCTTACGGGTTCAAGTCCCGTCCTCGGTACCAACAGTCACTCATAACTTGCATTTATTGCCTATCTGGCGTAACATTCGCCACACTTTCGGACGCGGGGTGGAGCAGCATGGTAGCTCGTCGGGCTCATAACCCGAAGGTCGCTGGTTCAAATCCGGCCCCCGCAACCGTCTCTTTAATGAAGTTTTTTCCCAAATATGCTGTAAGCTTGTTAACCATGCATCACAGCGAATTTTGCAAAAACTCTTCATGAACGGTCTGCAAAGCACGCAACGTGCGGTGTTCAGGGTCTGGTCGCATAATTCCCCGATTTATCGGGGTTTTTTCGTTATCAGGCCATTCCATCGCTGGGCTCAAGGCCCTTTTTTTACGTCCTGGAGGTGGTTTTGTCCACACTTGAACAAAAATTGGCAAAGCTCATTTCGGCATCGGTTGAGGCGCTGGGTTACGAGCTGTATGGTATAGAGTTTCTGCGAGGCCGTACATCCACACTTCGTATCTATATCGATAGCGAAAAGGGCATTACAGTTGATGATTGTGCTGATGTCAGTCATCAGGTCAGTGGTGTGCTTGATGTTGAAGATCCCATTAGTGTGGCTTACAACCTTGAAGTCTCTTCACCGGGTCTTGACCGTCCTCTGTTTGATGCAAAACATTATGAACGTTTTCAGGGGCAGGAGATTAGTCTGGTATTACGTACGGCTATACAAAATCGCCGTAAATGGCAGGGTGTTATTAAGTCTGTTGAAGGCGAAATGATCACTGTAAGTGCTGAAGGCAATGAAGAAGTATTCGCACTGGGAAATATTCAGAAAGCGAACCTAGTCCCTCATTTTTAAACGTCCGGATTGAGGCTAACCAGGATGAACAAAGAAATTCTAGCTGTCGTTGAAGCAGTTTCCAATGAGAAAGCACTGCCGCGTGAAAAGATCTTTGAAGCGTTGGAGAGCGCACTGGCAACAGCAACCAAAAAGAAATACGAGCAGGAAATTGATGTACGCATCTTAATTGATCGTAAGAGCGGTGATTTTGACACCTTTCGTCGCTGGGAGGTAGTGGAAGAGGTGGCTCAGCCCACTCGTGAAATCACACTAGAAGCCGCTCAGTTTGAAGACCCGAACCTTAATCTGGGCGATTTTGTTGAAGATCAGATTGAGTCTGTCACTTTTGATCGTATCACCACTCAAACGGCTAAACAGGTCATTGTGCAGAAGGTGCGTGAAGCTGAACGTGCAATTGTGGTGGAGCAGTTCCGGGAGCAGGAAGGCGACATCATTACTGGTGTAGTCAAGAAAGTGAACCGCGACAATATCACTTTAGATTTAGGTAATAACGCAGAGGCTGTCATTCTACGGGAAGATATGTTGCCTCGTGAGAATTTTCGCCCAGGTGATCGGGTCCGTGGTGTATTATACGCTGTTCGCCCCGAAGCACGTGGTGCCCAGCTTTTTGTCAGTCGTGCACGCTCAGAGATGTTGATTGAACTGTTTCGTATTGAAGTACCAGAAATTGGCGAAGAGGTACTCGAAATCAAAGCAGCTGCGCGTGATCCAGGCTCGCGGGCCAAAATTGCAGTAAAAACTAATGATAAACGCATTGACCCCGTCGGTGCCTGCGTGGGTATGCGTGGTGCTAGAGTACAGGCGGTATCCAGTGAGCTGGGTGGTGAGCGTATTGACATCGTGCTGTGGGATGACAACCCGGCGCAGTCTGTTATCAATGCAATGGCGCCGGCAGATGTTGTTTCTATCGTAGTAGATGAAGACACCCACACGATGGATATTGCAGTAGAAGCGAGTAATTTGGCTCAGGCAATTGGCCGCAATGGCCAGAATGTCCGGCTGGCTTCGCAACTCAGTGGCTGGAAGTTGAATGTAATGACGGTTGAAGATTTACAATCTAAGCACCAGGCTGAGACGTATGCTGCCATCAATGCATTCGTCAAACACCTTGACATTGATGAGGAATTTGCAAGCGTACTGGTTGAAGAGGGCTTCTCTTCACTTGAAGAGCTGGTTTACGTTCCAATCAACGAATTGCTTCAAATCGAGGGCCTTGATAAAGCGACTATAGAAACACTGCGCGAACGAGCGAAGAGTGCATTGACTAACCTCGCTTTGGCACAGGAAGAAAGTCTGGGCGATAACAGGCCAGCGGAAGATTTACTAAATCTTGAAGGCATGAATCGTCCTCTGGCATTCAAACTGGCAGCGATGGGTGTGTGTACATTAGAAGACCTCGCCGAACAGGGTGTCGATGATCTGGCAGATATAGAAGGGCTGAATGACGAAGAAGCGGGTACATTGATCATGGCAGCGCGCAATATCCGTTGGTTTGGTGATGATGCATAATAGACTGTAGCAGGAAGGAACAGTATGACAGATGTAACTGTGAAATCGCTGGCTGTGGAGATTCAGACATCGGTAGAGCGCCTGGTACAGCAGTTTGCTGATGCGGGGATTCGAAAATCCGAAAATGACTCTGTAACCCAGCATGAAAAAGAGATGTTACTAACGCATCTCAGCCGTGATCACATTAATAGCGGCAAATTAACTTTACAGCGCAAAACGCGCAGTACCTTGAATATTCCTGGTACTGGGGGTAAAAGTAAATCGGTACAAATCGAAGTTCGTAAAAAACGTACTTATATTAAAGGCAGTGTGGCAGACGCAGGAAAGGCAGGAGCCGGGGCCCAACAACAAGTAGTGGAAGAGCAGGCACGTCGCGCGGCAGAAGAGCAAGCTAAACGCGAAATTGAAGAGCATGCTAAACGTGAGGCTGAACAAAAGGCCATGCGTGAAGCAGCGGAAAAAGAGAAAGTGAGCAAGCAACATACCACCGTAGAGGCCAAAGCGAGCCAAAGTAATAAAGCACGCCTTGAAGCAGAAGCCGCAGAGCTCAAGCATAAAGCAGAACAAGAAGTACAGCGTAAACTCGAAGAGAACGCTAAACGTGTTGCTGAGGAAGCCCGCCGTCTCGCTTTGGAACATTCGAGTGAGTGGGAACGTGACGAAAATGATGATGATGACAGCGATTATCATGTCACAACCTCTCAACATGCACGTCAGGCAGAAGATGAAAGTGATCGTGAAGTAGAAGGTGGCCGTGGTCGTGGCCGCAATGTAAAAGCATCCCGACCTAAAAAAGGTAACAAGCACAGCGAAGCAAAAACGGATCGTGAAGAAGCACGTGCAGCGGTTCGTGGTGGCAAAGGTGGTAAACATCGTAAAGGTGCTGCATTACAGCAAAGTTTCACTAAGCCGGTACAAACAGTAAACCGCGACGTTGTGATAGGTGAAACAATCACAGTAGCTGAACTGGCTAATAAGATGGCAGTGAAAGGTTCTCAGGTCATCAAGACAGTGATGAAAATGGGGGCTATGGCTACCATAAACCAGGTGATCGATCAGGAGATGGCACAACTTGTTGCGGAAGAGATGGGGCATAAAGTCATTCTGCGGCGCGAAAACGAGCTGGAAGAGGCGATACTGAGTGATCGTGACACAGGTATAGCAGCTGAATCCCGAGCACCAGTCGTTACTATCATGGGGCACGTCGATCATGGTAAAACATCGCTGCTGGATTATATTCGTTCTACCAAAGTTGCTTCTGGAGAGGCAGGTGGAATTACACAGCATATAGGTGCCTATCACGTTGAAATTGATAATGGCATGATCACCTTCCTGGATACCCCCGGGCACACTGCATTCACGGCGATGCGTGCGCGCGGAGCCCAGGCAACGGATATTGTTGTTCTGGTAGTAGCTGCAGATGACGGTGTAATGCCACAGACTATTGAGGCAGTTCAGCACGCTAAAGCGGCGGGTGTTCCGGTTGTCGTTGCCGTTAATAAAATTGACAAACCTGAGGCAGATCCAGACAGAGTGAAAAATGAACTCACTCAGTACGGCATTATTCCAGAGGAGTGGGGTGGTGAAAATATGTTCGTCAACGTTTCAGCGAAGACGGGCATAGGTATTGATGATCTGCTACAGGTTATTTTGCTGCAGGCTGAGGTGCTGGAGCTGACTGCAATACGCCATGGTATGGCAAGTGGTGTGGTTATTGAATCTTTCCTTGATAAGGGCCGCGGCTCGGTGGCAACTATCTTGGTGCGTGAGGGTACGCTGAATAAAGGCGATATTGTCCTCTGTGGCTTTGAATACGGCCGCGTGCGGGCGATGCGTGATGAAACAGGGCGTGAAGTGCTAACAGCAGGCCCCTCCATTCCTGTCGAGATCCTAGGCCTGTCTGGTGTGCCAGCAGCAGGTGATGAAGCTACGGTAGTGCGCGATGAGAAAAAAGCTCGTGAAGTAGCACTCTATCGTCAGGGTAAATTCCGTGAAGTTAAGCTGGCGCGTCAGCAGAAATCCAAACTAGAGAACATGTTTGCCAACATGTCCGAAGGTGAAGTTTCTGAGCTTAACATTGTACTCAAAGCAGATGTTCAGGGTTCCCTCGAAGCGATTACGGATTCACTACTCAAGCTCTCTACAGACGAAGTGAAGGTGAAAATTGTTGGTTCAGGTGTTGGCGGTATCACTGAAACTGACGCGACTCTGGCGGCTGCCTCTAATGCTATTATACTCGGCTTCAATGTTCGTGCTGATGCTTCTGCTCGTCGGGTGATTGAAACGGAAAATCTTGATCTGCGCTACTATTCAGTCATCTATAATTTGATAGATGAAGTTAAGGCGGCGATGAGCGGTATGCTGGCACCAGAATTCAAACAGCATATTATCGGCCTGGCTGAAGTTCGTGATGTATTTAAATCACCGAAGTATGGTGCTATTGCTGGTTGTATGGTGACTGAAGGTCTGGTTAAACGTCATAATCCAATCCGTGTGTTGCGTGACAATGTAGTGATATACGAAGGTGAACTGGAGTCGTTGCGGCGCTTTAAAGATGATGTAAATGAAGTACGTAACGGTATGGAATGTGGTATCGGCGTAAAGAATTATAATGACGTGCGTGCCGGTGACATGATTGAAGTATTTGAAGTGGTTGAAGTGAAGCGCACTATTGATTAATAGTCTTTTCGCAACCCCTTCTGAGGAGGCCATCGGGCCTCCTTATTGTTTGGAGATGTTTATGGCGAAAGAGTTTGGCCGTCCACAGCGTGTCGCGCAGGAGTTACAAAAAGAGATCGCTGTAATTTTGCAACGTGAAATCAAAGACCCCCGTCTTGGGATGATGGTGACAGTCTCAGGCGTCGAAGTGTCGCGCGATTTAGCCTATGCCAAAGTATTTGTAACATTCCTGAATGATAGAGATGAAGAAGCGATCAAAAAGGGCCTTAAAGCCCTGAAAGAGGCGTCAGGTTATATTCGGGTACTACTGGGTAAGGCCATGCGTTTACGCATTGTGCCTGAACTCACTTTTTTATATGACAATTCACTGACTGAAGGTATGCGTTTGTTGAATTTAGTCAGTTCAGTCGTCCGGAACGATAACAGTCGCCGCGTAAATCACGATGATGACAGTGAGGAGAAGTAATGGGGCGTCCTGCTCGCCGGGGTCGTGATATTCACGGTGTATTGCTGCTGGATAAGCCTCCGGGACTTTCCTCTAATGATGCCCTGCAAAAGGTTAAACGGCTGTATAATGCAAATCGTGCTGGCCATACTGGTGCGCTGGATCCTCTGGCAACCGGCATGTTGCCGATTTGTCTGGGTGAAGCAACTAAGTTTTCACAGTATCTGCTGGAATCTGACAAACGCTATCGGGTTATTGCCCGTCTGGGCCAGCGGACTGATACTTCAGATGCAGATGGTCAAATCATCTGTGAGCGTCCAGTGCTATTCAGTGCGGCACAATTGGAGACGATGCTGGCGTGTTTTCGGGGGCAATTTTTGCAAGTGCCTTCCATGTATTCAGCGCTGAAATATCAGGGGCGAAAACTCTATGAATACGCACGGGAAGGTGTTGAAGTTCCGCGTGAAGCCCGTTCTGTTACCGTTCACGAATTGCTATTCATTCGTCATCAGGGAGATGAACTGGAGCTGGAAATCCACTGCTCTAAAGGTACGTACGTCCGTACTATAATTGATGATCTGGGCGAAAAGCTTGGCTGCGGTGCGCATGTCATTATGCTCCGGCGTATGCAGGTTGGTTCGTATCCATCAGAAAAGATGGTAACGCTCCAACAACTGGATACGTTACTGACTGTTGCGCATGAAAATGCCTGCCCGGCTAGTGAGTTACTCGACCCACTGTTAATGCCAACAGACAGCCCGGCAGCCGCTTATCCCCGAGTAAATATGACCCCTGTAGTTGCGGCTTACTTTAAGCTCGGCCAGCCAGTGCGTGTTGCAGGCGCACCATTAACCGGCCTGGTAAGAGTCACAGAGGGAGAAGGTCATATTTTCATTGGTATGGCGGTTATTGACGATCAGGGGCGGGTAGCGCCCCGCCGGTTAATGGTCACACATCCTTAGTGTCTGGTATAAAAAGCAGCCGGCTGTCGTCAGGCAGAAAGAGCTGTGAGAACACGTGAATAAAATGCCTGTTAGCCATTTTGTCGTTGCCTCATGTTTATGAAAAAGAGTGAATGAACCTGTGCAGTAATTTTTCATGACATACGTTGATTATCAATTACCTGACAAAATGGAAACTAACTGTAAATTTGCTATCATTGTCGGCGCGGAGTAAACTACTACAGTTTTATTCTGGGACAAGCTGAATTAGAGATCGGCGCCCAATAATTGATTCTTAACTGGAGTTTTGTTATGTCTCTAAGCGTAGAAGCGAAAGCTGAAATTATTGCTAAATATGGTCATGGTAAAAATGACAGTGGTTCGACTGAAGTTCAGGTTGCATTACTAACGGGCCAGATAAATCATTTGCAAAGTCATTTTTCTGAGCATAAAAAAGATCATCACAGTCGGCGTGGATTGCTACGTATGGTATCCCAACGTCGTAAATTACTGGATTATCTTAAGCGCAAAGATGTTGCTCGTTATTCAAGTCTTATTGAAAGTCTGGGTTTGCGCCGCTAAGTCTTAGCAATCTGGAATGTCTGAAAATTTGTTGGCCAGTACATTCAGATCCAAGAGAATTTCGTAGTCAAAAGGGGCCGCTATGGCCCCTTTTTCAGGTTTCAGTTATCGAGGCCTAATTTTAAATTGCACAAGGTGATCTTCAGTTGCTGAAGTTCGCGCGACTAATGAGAGGCCTCATTCGTCTGGATTGAGGATTGTCATTAGTCGCGAGGATGCAAAAGAAGATTTAAAAACCACGGGTGGTAAACACGGTAGTGTTCCGCCATGAAGTGAAGGATAGTATTTTGCTCAACGCGATTGTACGTCAATTTCAGTATGGTCAGCATACTGTAACGCTGGAAACGGGTATGATGGCTCGTCAGGCTACTGCCGCCGTCATGGCTAGCATGGATGATACTGCTGTATTTGTAACTGTAGTCGGGCAGAAAAAAGCTAAACCCGGTCAGGATTTCTTTCCTCTTACCGTTAATTATCAGGAACGAACTTACGCAGCTGGCCGTATTCCCGGTAGTTTTTTTCGCCGTGAGGGGCGTCCTGGCGAGGGTGAAACACTGGTAGCCCGCCTGATTGACCGCCCTATTCGGCCGCTATTTCCAGAAGGCTTTGTTAACGAAGTTCAAATTATAGCCACTGTCGTATCGGCCAATCCTCAAGTAAACCCTGATATTGTCGCCATGATCGGGGCTTCTGCGGCACTGAGTCTCTCTGGCATACCTTTCAATGGTCCTATCGGTGCAGCACGTGTGGGATATATAGCCGATCAGTATGTGCTAAATCCGACAGTGAGTGAACTGGCTCAAAGTAAGCTGGATCTGGTAGTGGCAGGTACCAAAAGTGCGGTACTGATGGTGGAATCTGAGGCGAAACTGCTAACTGAGGAACAGATGCTTGAGGCGGTAGTTTATGGCCATGAGCAGCAGCAGATTGTCATTGACGAGATTGATGCGCTGGTGAGAGAAGCGGGTAAGCCTCGTTGGGAGTGGCAGCCAGAGCCCGTTAATTCTGCTCTGCACGCACTGGTTACTGCTCAGTCAGAGTCACGTTTAAGTGAAGCTTATCGCATTAACGATAAGCAGGAGCGTTACGAACAGCTCGACCTGATAAAAACTGATGTCATTACTACTCTGTGTCAGGAAGACGAAACACTGGATGAAAACGAACTGGGAGAGATTCTTCACGCTATCGAGAAAAATCTGGTACGCAGCCGCGTTCTCCGCGGTGAGCCTCGGATTGATGGTCGTGAAAAAGATATGGTCCGAGGTCTGGACGTTCGCACTGGCGTTTTACCACGTACTCATGGTTCGGCATTATTCACTCGTGGTGAAACTCAGGCTCTTGTAACCGCTACATTGGGTACGTCCCGTGATGCGCAGAGTCTGGATGAACTCTTGGGTGAACGTACAGATCACTTTCTGTTGCACTACAATTTTCCACCGTACTCAGTTGGTGAGACTGGTATGGTAGGTTCACCGAAGCGCCGTGAGATTGGCCATGGCCGTCTGGCAAAACGAGGTGTACTGGCAGTTATGCCGGGGCAGGCAGAGTTTCCTTATACTGTGCGTGTAGTATCGGAAGTTACTGAATCTAACGGATCCTCCTCGATGGCTTCAGTGTGTGGTGCTTCTCTGGCACTGATGGATGCAGGGGTACCGATCAAAAGTGCTGTTGCAGGTATCGCAATGGGGTTGGTGAAAGAAGGGGATAACTACGTAGTGTTATCGGATATTCTGGGTGATGAAGATCATCTGGGAGACATGGATTTCAAAGTTGCGGGAAGCCGTGAGGGAATTACGGCATTGCAGATGGATATAAAAATCGAGGGCATCACTCGCGAAATTATGCAGGAGGCGCTGAATCAGGCCAAAGGTGCCCGATTACATATTCTGAATGTGATGGATCAGGCTATCAACACACCGCGTAAAGATATTTCGGAATTTGCACCACGTATCCATACTATCAAAATTAATCCTGACAAGATTAAAGATGTGATCGGTAAGGGTGGCTCCGTCATTCGTGCGTTGACAGAAGAGACCGGGACCACCATTGAAATCGAAGACGATGGCACGGTGAAAATTGCAGCTACTGATGGTGAAAAAGCAAAAAATGCCATCCGCCGCATCGAAGAGATCACAGCTGAGATTGAAGTTGGCAGAATTTACAAAGGTAAAGTTACTCGTGTCGTAGAATTTGGTGCTTTTGTCGCAATTGGTGGAGGTAAAGAGGGGTTAGTCCATATCTCTCAGATTGCTGACAAACGCGTTGAGAAAGTCACTGATTTTCTCAAGCCAGGAGACGAAGTGCCGATTAAAGTCCTTGAAGTTGATCGCCAGGGGCGTATCCGGTTAAGCATTAAGGAAGCCAGTGAAGCGTTGAAAACGGAATCAATACCATCTGTTCCTGACGCCGGATAAATTTCTCATTTTCCGACTCAACGCTGTAGCCGCTTTTATGGCGGCTATTGTTTTACCTTAACAGAAAGAGGTTCTGGCAGATTATGTGATCGATAGTTGCCAGTAAATGCAGTAATCAGTTATTAATGAGTATAATAGCTGTTATATCAATACAAAGTAATGTATGATAGCATTGGTTTGTAGGTATTGATGTGTGAGAATTTTTCACTAGTACTTACTATCAGGCCTAATATATTTGAGTTTTTATAATTCAGATGCAGGCTTACTCAGGCAGTTAATGATTTACCGCCTGTGGAATGTTCGATTCTGAACTGGAGCTTGATCCAACATATAATTATGCACGTTAGACTGAATCACTGTGTTTTGTAATATGGTGAAAGGTGTAAATTGTTGCAGGATGATCTGCTGGCGTATTATCAGGATGATACTAATGATTCACTCCGTAGTTGTGGCGCTGCCTCGCAAAGTGCGGGAAGCGGTATAAGTCCGGTAAGTTACGCTGAAATAGCGTAATGACAAAGTAATCAATAAATAATCGTATGGAATATTGTCGGGCTTGCCTGTAGAAATATCAGTGTGAATACACCTGATGAAGTGTCTCCAGGTAAACAAAACCGATAATGCTTTGTTCGCTAAACATCATCATAAAACCAACTTCTATTTAGGTAATCACTACCTAAGTCTGGGGAAAGGACAGTGTAATAGCATTGTTCATGCTGACGGTAACAACATGAATGATTTTGTTGGATGCCGGAATGCATTGTTGGAACTGGCCTTATCTGGCTGGAAACAAGACGATTTATCAGAATCTGACCAGCAATCGCTGACTGAAGTTTTCAGAAGTCATCGTCCAGGTGGATGATGGCCTTTCTTGTTCGTCGAAATTAAAATTTGAGCCGGTTCACATTTTTCAATGAAAATAATAACAGATTTTCATGATGAGTTATGTAGACTGGCTGCCGCAATCTAAGAGGCACTTGTACTACATGACTGATATTCAAATTTCTTTCTCTGATCTTGGCCTGAACGATTCCCTTCTTTCAGCGCTTAATGACATGGGTTATGTTAAACCTTCACCGATTCAGGCGGCGTGTATTCCGCACCTGCTGGCTGGTCGTGATGTACTGGGTATGGCTCAGACGGGAAGTGGCAAAACTGCTGCCTTTTCCCTGCCGCTGCTCAATAACATTGACCCGACACTAAAAGCACCTCAGATTTTGGTGCTCGCCCCTACGCGTGAACTGGCAGTCCAGGTAGCAGAAGCTGCTACTGAATTCTCTAAACATTTACGCGGTGTCAACGTGCTGGCGCTGTATGGAGGTCAACGCTACGATGTGCAATTGCGTGCGCTTCGTCAGGGACCACAGGTCGTTGTCGGCACACCGGGCCGTCTGCTTGATCATCTGAAGCGGGGTACACTGAGCCTGTCCGACCTGCGTGGTCTGGTGCTGGATGAAGCTGATGAGATGCTGCGCATGGGTTTTATTGAAGATGTAGAAACCATCATGGCGCAGATCCCCGAAGGTCATCAGACAGCACTTTTTTCCGCCACGATGCCGGAAGCGATTCGTCGCATAACCCGTCGCTTCATGCATGAACCGCAGGAAGTACGTATTCAGTCCAGCGTCACTACCCGTCCGGATATTAGCCAGAGTTACTGGACTGTCTGGGGACGTAAAACTGACGCACTGGTTCGTTTCCTCGAAGCTGAAGATTTTGATGCTGCCATTATTTTTGTGCGTACCAAAAATGCTACGCTGGAAGTTGCGGAAGCACTGGAGCGTAACGGCTACAATAGTGCAGCGTTAAACGGCGACATGAATCAGGCATTGCGGGAGCAAACACTTGAGCGTCTGAAAAATGGTAGCCTGGATATTCTGATTGCGACTGACGTTGCTGCTCGTGGGCTGGATGTTGAACGCATCAGCTTAGTGGTAAACTACGATATTCCGATGGATTCTGAATCCTACGTTCACCGTATTGGCCGCACCGGCCGGGCCGGTCGGGCTGGCCGCGCGCTCCTGTTCGTTGAGAATCGTGAACGCCGTCTGCTACGCAATATCGAACGTATCATGAAACTGACCATACCAGAAGTAGAGCTGCCAAATGCGGAGCTTCTTAGTGAACGCCGTCAACGTAAATTTGCGGAGAAAATCCAGCAGCAGCTTGAATGCAGTGATTTGGATCAATATCGTGCGTTGCTGGAAAAGCTCTCTCCGCAGGAAGAACTGGATATGGAAACACTGGCAGCTGCACTGCTGAAAATGGCACAGGGCCAGCGCCCGTTAATCGTGCCAGCCGACGCACCGCGTCCGGCGCGCCGGGAATTCCGTGAGCGAGATGACAGACGTAATAGCCGAACCAGTCGTGAAGGAGATCGCCCGCGCCGCGAGCGCCGTGACGTAGGTGACATGGAAGTATATCGCATAGAAGTCGGACGTGATGATGGTGTGGAAGTACGCCACATCGTTGGTGCGATTGCTAACGAAGGTGATATCAGCAGCCGTTATATTGGTAACATCAAACTATTTGCTTCACACGCTACGATTGAGTTACCAAAAGGTATGCCCGGTGAGTTACTTAAACACTTTACTCGCACTCGTATTCTGAATAAGCCGATGAATATGCAGTTGATTGGAGATGTTCAGCCTCATCGTGGTGGTGGCCGTGATGGCGGACGTAGTTTTGGTGGAGCCCGTCGGGAAGAGGGTCGCCGGTTCAGCGAACGTCGTGAACCACCACGCAGCCATCGTAATGAAGCGCCATCGATGCGTCGTCGTGATGTCTAAATAGTCAGAATCTCTCGTGTGATTATCATCACACGGTGAGAAGTAAAAGCCTGCTTTTGCAGGCTTTTTTGTTGGTAAATTATGACATTTTCTGGGTAAATTCCGCTGTGAACGGATAGCGTTGCAGCTGGCTTTCAGCCAGCGGTGCGAACTGATACCCTGCTAGTTTTCCCGATAATACCCATTTCTGCCGTGTTGCCGTTGGTGGCAAATCTGTTGAGAAAATGGCACCAGAGAAGGAATCCGACAAAAATTCATTACAGCAGCCAGTGTGATGTGGCGTCAAAGGTTTGTTCTTAAACGTGTCATATTGCCTCATGCGCGGCCTTTGCCAGTGAGAACGAGTGCAGACGGGCTGACAGATCAAATATCTGACCATTAGCCATAATCTCGTCGGCTTTAGTTTCACGTAAAAGTGAAATCAGCCCCTGACGCACTTTCTCCTGGCATCCGATAATTGATGTGCTGAGCGTCTGTTCTACTGCATACTTTTCAGCAGGTGTCCAGATACTATCCATGTTTGTTACTGGAGCGGGTAATAAAGTGGGCTTACCGCGGCGCAGATTGATGAACTGCTGCTGGGCGGAGGTAAACAGAAAACGGGCATCATCATCACTATCAGCAGCAATTATATTGACGCATACCATAGCGTAGGGCTTATCCAGTCGTGATGAGGGTTGAAAGTTTTTACGATAAAGATGTAGTGCCTGAAACATCATATCGGGCGCAAAATGTGACGCAAAAGCAAAGGGAACACCTAGTTTTGCAGCCAGATGAGCACTGTAAAGGCTGGAACCTAACAGCCACACAGGAATTTTTAGCCCTAAACCGGGAACCGGGCGTATGGCAGGTGGATCGGGATGCAGGTAGTCAAACCATGCGATAAGTTGTTTGACATCCTCGGGGAAGCTATCAACCTGACCTGAATGATGGCGGCGCAATGCTTGCATGGTTGCCTGATCAGAACCAGGTGCCCGGCCCAGCCCTAGCTCAATGCGCTCAGGATAAAGTGAAATTAATGTACCAAACTGTTCGGCAATAATCAGAGGAGGATGATTGGGTAACATCACCCCGCCCGAACCCAGATGCAAACGGGTAGTATTAGCTGCCAGATAACCAATCAACACCGCTGTGGCAGCACTGGCGATGCCTGCCATGTTATGATGCTCTGCTAACCAGTAGCGATGAAACCCTAATTTTTCTGACTGTTGCGCCAGGGCCAGTGAAAAGCGAAAAGCGTCCTGCACTGCAAAACCCTGTGGCACGGGCGTTAAATCCAGTACTGACAATGGCACCTCTTGATACCCAGACATAGCGAGACTTGCCCTCAGATGCTGTTATAGACTCTGAAGAGTATGATCCGAATAAGAAAGTAAATATTATTCTTTTCTTGCCATATACGTTATTATTGCCAGAGGATCTGCATTGTATTTCATGGCAACTTTACTGTTATAGTCGGAAGATAGTTGTTTTTCTTTCCAGTTACTGCTGATAGCTGCTACTTTTGACTATAGACGATGCGCTGAAACATTAAATGGACTCATGAATGGTCAGGACTCAGGCACTGCCTTGAGATGCATGCCACTTAGCTTGGAGTGAAAAGCTCAATTTCATCTGATTATCTGGAATCCACTCGTGACGTCATATGGATATTTTCGCTCCCATTTTAGAAAATGGAGGCGCGTCTGAATGAAAATAAACACCTTTCTTACTCTGCTGTTTATTATTGTAGTCATTGTACTGGCGGTATTGCTGCATGTGCATGATAAGGATTTACTGTTACAGGGAGAAGTGGATGCGCCAGAAGTCATTGTTACTTCGAAAGCAACAGGACGGGTAACAGAGCGCATGGCTCACCGGGGCGATGATGTCCGAACTGGGCAGCTGTTGATGAGACTTGATGCACCTGAACTTATAGCACAATTGCGCAGTGCCAGGGCGATGCGCGATCAATCGGCTGCTGGGTTGCAAATGTCACTCGACGGTACGCGCAAGGAGAGCCTGCGTAATTTACGAGCACAATGGCTACAGGCTCAGGCAGAATTTCGAAATACCGATGCTATCTGGAAGCGTGATCGTGATGTCGCAGCTAAAGGCTATCTTTCTGCACAGACACTGGAAACGGCACGGCAAAACCGGGAAAAGGCCTGGCAGATGATGAGAGCGGCAGAAGCCAACCTGGACCAGGGGCTTAATGGTGATCGTATTGAACAGCGTGAGGGATATGCAGCTGCGCTGCGTGCTGCGGAAGAAAACCTCCACCAGATAGAAGCGGTGGCAGAGGAACTTGATGTGCGTGCTCCGGTAGATGGTGAAGTCGGACCAATACCGGCAGAAGTTGGCGAGCTACTCAATGCTCACAGTCCTTTGATAACGCTGATTCGTCTTTCACAGGCCTACTTTGTTTTCAACCTGAGGGAAAATATTCTTGCGCATGTTCATAAAGGTGACAAAATCAGGCTGCGCGTCCCTGCACTAAATAATCGGGAGATTGAGGCAGAAGTATATTACATCGCCCCTCTGGGGGATTACGCGACTAAGCGAGCTACACGTGCTACCGGAGATTTTGATCTTAAAACTTTTGAGGTCAGGCTCTGTCCGTTACAACCGGTTACGGGTCTGCGGCAGGGAATGAGCGCTCTATGGTCCTGGAAATCATAAAACCGCACTGGCACAGCTTCAGGCGTGCCTTTGAACACGAAGTGCGTAACACTTTTCGTAAACCAGTTACTCACTGGCTATGCTGGATATTTCCACTATTGCTTTTTGCACTAATTGGCAGCACTTTCTCCGAGGGGGTCCTGCTTAATTTGCCGGTAGCCGCTGTGGATAATGATAACAGCAAGTTATCAAGGGAAATGATCCGCAAGCTGAATGCCGCTCCCCATGCGAATATCATTAACTTCAACGACAATCTGGAACAAGCACAGGAAAAATTAGAGAGTGCGGGAGTTTATGCGCTGCTATGGATCCCGCCCGATTTTGAAGCAGACACCTTGGCCGGGAGGTTGCCTAAGGTCACGTTTTACTACAATGCATTGATGTATAGTGCTGGCTTTTATTCTACACAGGATTTTTCCGGGCTAGTGACTAGCCTTAACAGTCAGTATCGTCCGTTGCTGGTAAACGCTACTGGTAAAGTGATACCACCATCACCACAGGTAGCGATAATGTACGACAGTCTTTTTAATGCCAGTGGTAGCTATATCTACTATCAGCAGTTCGCTGTCACTATCCATCTGATACAGGTATTCGTGGTGGTCTGCATGGTTTACGTGCTGGTCCGTAGCAGGTCACTTATCACTCAACAATATTTTGTTTCTGCACTGCTGGGCAGGTTATTTCCCTATACCCTCTGTTTTACCACGTTATTAATATCAGAACTGGCACTGCTGGTAGGGATTTTCGATGCACGGGTGGTAGGTAATCCTTTATTGATGTTGCTGGTAAGTTTTTTTTACGTCATTGCAGCACAGAGTATTGGACTGCTGATCTATAGTTTTACCCCCAGTTTCATTCATGCTTACATGTGCGTTGGCATCCTCATTAGCGTTGCTATCTCCTTTTCTGGCCTGGCCATGCCGCTACTCTCTATGCCTCTGGCTGCAAGGTTGATTGCTGATCTACAGCCGCTGACGCATGCACTACCGGCAATGTTTGACCTGTTCTTACGCGACGTTCCGGTAGAGCCAATATTTGATACCTGTATATTGTTACTGATCTACCCCTTGCTGGCTGCGTTACTGCTACGTAAAAGGTTAGTAAAACGCCTTGAACATAAAGAGGCGATAATATGAAGCTGTGGTGGCTGGGGTTCAGCACTACGCTGGCTGGACTACTGGCGCGTCCGGTATGGCTGATAGTGTTGGTTTCACTCAGCATGATGAGTCTTATCTACGCTAAAGGGACTGTCTGGGATCTGCCCGTGGCGATAATCGACCGGGATCACTCAGGTACCAGTTATCATATCATTCGCAATCTGAACGCAACAGCTAAGATGAAGACGGTCAGTTATGTCAGCCTGGACACAGCAATACACGATCTAGGATACCGTAAGCTGTTTGCAATCATCATCATCCCGCAGGACCTGCAACAAAAAATTCTGGCCGGGCAGCCGGTAACCATTCCAGTTTATGGTGATGCAACCAGCCGGCTGGCAAGCGGACAAATAGAGCAATATGTTACTAAAGCTTATCAGTCAATGCTGACCCGCTATCAGCATACCCGTCTGGAGTCACAGGGATTTAGTCCACGACAGGTATCAGTACTCACCACCCCCTTCATCGGCCAGACAGAGGCGGTGTTCAATCCCGGAATAGATTTTGCAGCAATAATCTTCCCCGGATTACTGGTGATGCTAATGCAGCAGACGTTGCTGATTGCCAGCGTCCGTGTCAACATAATGTTACGGGCTAAGGGTAATATTCCTGTTGCGCAAAAACTGGGCACGGTCAGTGCTCTGATACCGCCGTGGATGTTTTTGTCAGTGATGTTTTACATTATCTGGCCCTGGGTGCTAGGTTATCGACAGACGGGCACTATAGCAGAGGTGTTACTACTGACATTTCCATTCCTGTTAGCCGTACTGGGTTTTGGCAAGTTCATTACTGAGTGTCTTGGACGGGTAGAACACGTCTACCTGACACTCACTTTCATCAGCACACCTGTTTTTTATCTTTCCGGGATGCTCTGGCCGGTGCAGGTCATGCCTCGCTGGGTTTACGCTGTCAGCCATCTGCTCCCCTCCACTTGGCAGGTAAAGATTCTCGCTAGTGTGAATCAATTGGGATTGCCCTGGCAGAAAACAGTAACTGATATTATATCTTTGATGTTGCTGGGTGCGGGATGGACGTTAACAGGAATATTTTTACGTAAATTACAGCTAAGGTTACGACGAAAACGTGTACCGGGTTAAGTCATCACAGGCAATGATTGTTTACGATCTTGCAAATGGTGTCACTGTTACTGTCCAACGGACACTTCTATTAAATATTAATTCGTCATGGATGAAACAATAATGGTTTGTTATGGTAAAAAACATTTAATATCAGTTGAAGATCATAGACTTGGAAAGTGTATTCGATAAGTCTTAAGATCGCAGCCATATGAAACAGATGAAAATTATGATAACAGATATTATATTAGCAATTTCAATTGGTTGCATGTGAAGCATGGGTGTTAAAATTGGCACTATCGCTTATTAAGTACCTACTAAAAGAGGACGCAGATTTTCTAATGAAGCGTACAGGTAAACTATGTTAATTCGCACCGAAATCGGGGTAGATGCCGCTGGTATTGATGGCCTGCTACAACGCTGTTTTCCCACCTTAGCAGAAGCAAAACTGGTACATAAGCTCCGCAGGAACGGATTGTTAACATTAGCAATGGTTGCTACCGATAGTGAGGGGCAGATATTCGGCTATGCGGCTTTTAGCCCCGTGACACTTAATGGCGAAGAGGTGGGCTGGCTTGGGCTGGCACCAATAGCGGTGGATGAACATGTTCGTGGAAAAGGGCTGGGCAGGCGGCTGATCTATGAAGGGCTGGAGACCTTACATGAGTTTGGCTACAACGCGGTGGTAGTCTTAGGTGATCCTGCCTGGTATCAGCGTTATGGCTTTGAAGTTGCAAGTCGGTATCACCTCTATTGTTGCTGGCCCGATAGTGAAGCGGCGTTTCAGGTCTGCCCACTCAATGAGCAGGCTTTAGCAGGGGTAACAGGGCGTATTGACTATTCCGCACCATTCGACAAACTATCGTATTTTCTGTAGCCGCCGGAATGGGGCTGAATGTTCAATCAACCCCCAGCTTATTTCTCGCATTGATCGACCCGATACACTAGCCAGGTGATATTGTCAGAATTGCCTCAGAAAAATGATGGGATGGCCGTATTGAGATACCGCTGGTTAGTACGTTAGTGCCAGAATATAATTATTGACCTCTCTGCTGGTATATAGACTCTGAAGTGACATACACAGTATGGCTGGTCATATCAATGGATATGCAGTGAAAGAGGGTTCAGAGGGCAAACGGAGATGTCAGATGCCTTTAGTTTTATATGATTCCATGCAGGTAACACGCTGGCTGGGAGCTCGGAGTATTGCTAAAGCCAAAAACCTTATCGACAAAGTGCAGAATATCCAGCGACTGGAAAATCTGCTGGTCGGTGAAGTGGATGGCGCCAGGAGTGAGCCCTGGATGGTAATGGTGCATTTTGGTTACCCACGGGGCAAACTGCATGCCAGCGGCGAGTGTACCTGCCCGGTTCGCACTAACTGCCGCCACGTGGCAGCGGTAATGCTCGCTAACCTGCTTCAGCAAAAAATGCTGCATCGTTCGGAACCTGCCCGCTTTCTGGCAGCCACTCCCACTCCGCAATTGCATCTCGAATCGCGTTCAGACTTCGTTAGTGGATATGGCCGTTACGGGCATCGTCAGAAGCGGCTCGACTTCGCCACAATCCATTTTAATTACGGTGGTGTCCTGATTGCGCCAGAGAATACTGAAAAAGTTTACCGGGATGATGATGGTCACCGCTGGATTGTTGAACGTCATTTCGCCCGTGAGCAGGCTTGGCTTGCTGAACTTGAGCACAGCGAACTAATAGCTATTCCTCGTGATTATATTTACACGCCAGCCAGTGCACCTCTGCCTGGCTTACTCTATGTTACTGTTCATCCTGAACAGTGGCGCCAGATAATACGTCAGACTTTGCCAGCTTTACAGCGCTGCGGCTGGCATATCATCATAGACAATGATTTCACCTGGAATCACTATGATATTGATGATGTGCGAGGAGAAGTACGGCAACATGAAGAGGGTAAAATCGACATCGAGTTTATTGCTATTGCCGGTGAGCGGCGTATCGCATTACTTCCTATGTTACTACCATTACTCGCACAGGATAATCGCTGGCGAAGTGGCAGCCTTAATACCATTCCCGATGATGAGCTGATTGAGCTTCGCCATGATTCAGGTGAACGCTTTGCTATTGGCGCCAGCAAGCTAAAGCAACTAGTGAGAAATTTCGTTGATCTGCTAAGTGAGGAGGTGTTGCTCTCAAATCACCTTCAGCTCACCATGTGGGAAACCGGTCGCCTGACAGCCTTAAAGCACAATGATTATCTGCTGGCCTACGATAAACCCTCCTTAGAGGCGCTCAGTGTTCAATTATGCTTACCCGATGTTGAACCACCCCGCGGGCTTAAGGCAACACTACGTGACTACCAGTTACATGGTGTCTCCTGGCTGCAATATCTGCGAACCCATCAGCTGGCGGGAATACTGGCCGATGAGATGGGGCTGGGCAAAACTATCCAGGTCCTGGCACATATGTTACTTGAAAAAGAGCAGGGCCGACTGGACAGACCTGTACTCATCATTATGCCCACAACACTGGTTTACAACTGGCTAAGTGAAGCACAGCGTTTTGCGCCGGGCTTACGGATGCTGGCACTTAGTGGCCCCGAACGCAGTAACCATTTTGCTTATCTGGCGGAATATGATGTGGTAGTCACGACATATGCGTTGCTCTGGCGTGACCAGAATGTACTGGCTGATCAGCGCTGGCACCAGGTTATTCTTGATGAATCGCAATATGCAAAAAATCCTAGTGCCCGTGTTGGCCGTGCAATACGCCGGTTAAAAACACGATATCGGCTCTGCCTGACAGGAACACCACTGGAAAATCATCTCGGCGAACTCTGGGCCCAGTTTGATTTTTTGATGCCTGGCTGGCTTGGTAGTGAACAGTCATTTATGCGTGAGTGGCGTATTCCTGTCGAACGGGAGGGCGATAACACGAGACGGGATTTACTAGCATGCCGCATACATCCCTATGTTCTCAGACGCCGTAAGCAGGAGGTTGTAAAAGAGCTGCCGTCCAAAATAAGCATGGTGCGCAATGTGCAGCTGGAAGGTGCTCAGCGGGAGTTATACGAGCGAGTACAATTGACAATGACAAAACAGCTTCGTCAGACAGTTACTGATAACAACAGGGGAGCAGGGCGTATTCTGATACTGAATGCGTTATTAAAGTTGCGACAAATTTGCTGCGATCCCCGATTAACCGGGCTAAAGTACAAGGAGTTGTCTGGAAAATCCGCGAAACTGACATTGCTACTCGATATGTTACAGGAGTTACTTTCGCAGGACCGCCATATTCTGATTTTCTCGCAGTTTGCTGAAATGCTGGCGCTGATAGCCGGGGAGCTTAAAAAGGCGGATATTGGCTACGTGATGTTAACGGGTAATACCCGTAATCGGCAAACGCCGGTAGAGCACTTTCAAAGTGGTGCAGTATCGGTTTTTCTCATCAGTCTGAAAGCGGGTGGTGTCGGGCTCAATCTCACGGCGGCTGACACCGTTATTCACTATGATCCATGGTGGAATCCTGCCGCTGAGAATCAGGCGACCGACAGAGCATGGCGCATCGGCCAGAAGAAAACGGTATTTGTTTACAAGCTGATAATGTCGGGCAGTATTGAAGAGAAAATAGTCAATCTGCAACAACAAAAAATGTCGCTGGCGGAGGATGTTTTGACAAAAAATCGCGATGGTGGGGCATTATATAGTGATGAAGAGCTGGCAGAATTGCTGACTGCCTGCCACGCAATTTATAATGGCAGTTATCGATAATTACGTAACGTTAATATAAGAAGGCAGACATAGCAGCGCCGCACCTTGCTTCATAATAATTTTTATCCGGGAATCAGCACAAACGGCGCTATACCTTACGGTTAGCGCCGCCAGGTTCCCCCCCGGATTGAAATCAGACTGGGTGGCGCAGGGCGATAGCTTCGATCTCAATTTTCACATCTTTTGGCAGGCGGGCCACTTCCACACAGGAACGGGCAGGAAAAGGGGACTTATGTTCAGTAAAAAACGCCTCATAAGTCTGATTAACTGTGATGAAGTCGTTTAAATCTTTAACAAAAACAGTCGTTTTGACAATATCACTCACGCTAAGTCCCGCCGCTTCGATGATGGCCTTCACATTCATCAGAGACTGCTTAGTTTGAGCCGCAATATCGCCCGCAACGCTGCCGTTTGAAGGGTCCACTGGAATCTGGCCAGAGGTGATGACTATATTGCCCAGGTCCACAGCCTGAACATAAGGACCGATTGCGGCTGGTGCTTTATCGGTGTTAATTTCGCGTGACATAACGCTCTCCATAATTAGACACAATATGCAGCGATGTAACACTGCTGTAAGCGATTATTCATAATTCAGGACTTCACCTAAAATCAGCCTTAGCTGCTACTTAATACTACGTGATGTGCGAACTCTTTCTCACAATATCTGCACTGCAAATGAATCTCATCAGGGCGGTGTTTAACTGTAAAATGGGAGTCTATTCGCTCAGCGCGGGTGATACAGTTACTGTTTGGACAAATGAGCACCCGTTCAATCACTTCGGGCAACATCGGGGTAATCTTTGCGACAACTTTATAATCATTAATACGATTCACCGTGGCATTAGGAGCATACACTGCCAGCTGATTAATCTGATCATTGTTTAAAAACGTGTTCTCTATTTTAATCAGATCCTTTCGCTGTAGCTCACCGGAAGGCAGATTTAAGCCGATAGTAATACGCTGATCTGTCTCAGTCAGCCTGAACAGCCATAACAACTTAAACCCGACTTGCGCGGGAATGTGATCAATTACCGTCCCACTCCTGATCGCTTCAACCTGCAATTTACTGACTGGTTTCATATTTGACTCCTGGGGGAGGGTTGATTGCGACCTAGCACAAGGGCAAGCAGAGCCTGGCGGGCGTAGATACCGTTACCCGCCTGCTGAAAGTACCAGGCATAAGGGGTACTGTCGACCTCTGTCGCAATCTCGTCAACACGTGGTAGCGGATGCAACACCTTCATCGTTACCCGTGCATTAGCCAGATCGGTTGTGTTCAAAATAAACTGTGCTTTCAGATTGGCATATTCCGAAGGGTCAAGACGCTCTTTCTGCACGCGGGTCATATAAAGGATGTCTGTGCTACTTACAACCTCTTCAATACTATTATGGCGACTCCATGATAATCCCTTATCATTAAGCATTGTAATTATATGGTCTGGCATCGTCAGCGCATCCGGGGCGATAAAGCAGAAACGATTACCTTCAAATTTTGCCAGCGCCTGGGTCAAAGAGTGGACAGTACGCCCATATTTGAGATCGCCCACCATGGTTATATTGAGATTATTCAGTCTTCCCTGTGTTTCCCGTATCGTGAAGAGATCGAGCAGCGTTTGGGTAGGGTGCTGATTTGCACCATCGCCAGCGTTTATTATTGGAACGCCAGCAGAAAACTGAGTAGCCAGGCGGGCAGCTCCCTCCTGCGGATGACGCATGACAATAGCATCAACATAAGTACTGATAACCGAGATAGTGTCTGCCAGGCTTTCACCTTTTTGACCCAGAGATGTGCTGCTGCCATCGGAAAAGCCCACCACCTGGGCACCCAGGCGGGCTATGGCCGTTTCAAACGACAGGCGGGTACGAGTAGAGGCTTCAAAAAAACAGCTGGCAATAACCTGGTGTCTGAGTAATTCGGGTTGCGGATTGTTTTTTAGTCTGGTGGCGTTATCAAGCACCAGTTCGAGCTCTTCCCGGTTCAGGTCATTGATAGAAATAATATGTTTTTTATACAGCGAGTTATCCATATTTCCTTCTGATATATGTCTGAACACCGAAACAGTGGACCAAAAAAAGCCCCTTTAACTCAGGAGCTTATCTGCAAATCTTATGTAAGAGAACCGAAAAGAACATCCGGCTGACCTTTGTAGATCACTATTAGGACATTATTAGTAATAGTTATCATGTATTATGGCACTTTTCCACGCCAGCCAACTGCCGGGCATTATACCTGAATGTAATCGTGCATCAAAAATAATTCCCGTGCCGGGCAGACATCAATTTGGGTTTTCACAAAGGGTAGCAACCATCATGGCTTTAATGGTATGCATACGATTTTCTGCCTGAGAAAAGACGACGCTATGTTCTGATTCAAAAATTTCATCGGTAACCTCCATCCCTCCTTCAAGACCATATTTCTCCGCAATATACTGGCCAGTAACAGTCTGATTATCATGAAATGCAGGTAAGCAATGTAGAAATTTCACCTGTGGATTACCAGTTAACGCGATCATTTCACGGTTTACCTGGTAGGGATGCAGTAGTGCGATACGTTGTTGCCAGACGTCTTCATGTTCGCCCATCGAAACCCAGACATCGGCATAGATAAAATCGGCACCTTTAACCCCTGCTGCAATATCATCAGTCAGCGTGATACGCCCGCCAGTTGCTTCAGCTGCCTGTCTGCATGATTCAACCAGTGTGGATTCTGGCCAGCATGGTTCTGGGGCCACGATGCGCAAATCCAGACCTGCCACGGCAGCAGCCTCCAGCATACTGTTACCCATGTTAAAGCGGGCATCACCCACATAAGCAAGTATCATTTCATTGAGATTTTTCTTGGGCCGCTGCTCCTGCATCGTCATCAAATCAGCAAGAATTTGTGTTGGATGGAACTCATTGGTCAGGCCATTCCAGACTGGCACACCGGCATAGGCTGCTAATGTTTCTGCTAAATGCTGGCCGTAGCCGCGATACTGGATACCATCATAAATCCGCCCTAATACACGGGCAGTATCTTTCATCGACTCTTTGTGGCCAATCTGGCTGCCGCCAGGGCCAAGAAAGGTAACAGAGGCGCCCTGGTCAAAGGCGGCCACTTCAAAAGCACATCGGGTACGAGTTGACTCTTTTTCAAAGATAAGCACAATGTTTTTACCCGTCAGATATTTCACCTCCTGCCCCTTCTTTTTCGCAGTTTTCAGCCTGCTGGCCAGCGCCAGTAAATAGGCTATCTCCGCAGGGGTAAAATCAACAAGTCTCAGAAAATGACGTTGAAATAGCTGACTCATGTAACGCTCCAGGATATGAATTAAAATTCAATTTAATAACATAGTTATGCCATTTCAACCCCTGTCACCGAAAGTTTTACGTTTAAAGCTAGAGGTATCTCTGGCGCTGTGTGAAAATAGCTTTGTTATCCATAACCTGTGCCTTAGGAGTTGTACCATGGATTATAAAGAATTGCTGGAAGAACAACGCATAGAAACAAGAGCAATTATCAGAGAATTACTGGAAGATGGCAGTGACCCGGAAGCCTTGTACACCATCGAACATCACTTTTCCTGTGTAAGTTTTAGTGCATTAGAAGAGGCGGCTGTTGAGGCCTTTAAACTGGGTTATGAAGTGACGGATCCTGAAGAGCTGGAACTGGAGGATAAATCGATAGTGATGTGCTGCGACATCATCAGTGAAGCAACGCTGAATGCTGAGCTGATTGACGCCCAGGTAGAGCAGTTGGTAAAGCTGGCGCGCAAACACAATGTGGATTACGATGGCTGGGGCACCTACTTTGAAGATCCTGATGCAGAAGACGACCAGCAACATAATGAACTCTCTGATAAAGATGATCATGGCGTTCGCCATTAACATACATTAAGCCCGGTGCTGTTTTTATCTATCCGGGCTGGTTTTTATTACAGACTGCCGATCAACTAATAGTTCTTTATCCATGAGTCATCCCGCAACGCTGCTTACCCCTGTTTATGCTTTTTTACGTACCCGAACACCTCAGAGTTGGATCGATGAAGCGCGCAAGCCAGAAAATCTGCCGTTATTATTGTCAGATCACCTGGCGTGTGAACTCAAAGCGGCGCAAACGGCAAGCTGGCTTATTCGTAAGTATGCAGCGGATAAGCCGAGTGGGGATGCTATTCTTGCCTGGCTCAGGCCCTATGAAGCACTGGTTTATCATCAGGATAACGGCTGTGATTTTCTCAGCGCCCACCGTAATTTAAAAAGGCACATCAGCGTGCGTAACACACTACCATGGGCCGACGCGCTGGTAGAAAAAATGGTGATACTTATCAAAGAGGAGCTTCATCATTTTTATCAGGTGTGGGAAATAATGTGCGCTCGTGGCATTGCCTGGCAGAAGATCACGGCCAGCAGGTATGCTAAAGGGCTGATGCGCGATGTGACGACGTATGAGCCAGATACGCTGGTGGATAAGCTGATCTGCGGCGCTTACATTGAGGCGCGTTCCTGCGAGCGTTTTGCCAGCCTTGCCCCCTGGCTGGATAAGGAACTTGGCAATTTTTATTTATCACTGCTACGATCTGAAGCCCGTCACTACAGAGATTATCTGGCACTGGCACAACAAATTTCACCAGTGGATATCACATCAAGAGTCACGCAGATTGGTATAACTGAAGCGCGGCTGATTACTGAGCCGGACACCATGCTACGTTTTCACAGCGGTGTGCCGATTCATATGGCTGACTGAGATCGGTTCACAGTGGATTACGCGATCATTTAATTAAATATTATGTCAATATTATATGTGACTCTATTTGATATTCTCCCAATGATTCTGTCCTGGTGGAACGGGCATGGGAATTATTAAAAATAATAATGTATATAGCTAATATTCTTGTTCATGATTATTTGTAAATATTAAAGAGATAACATTATAAGTGTATTAGTGTAACTTAACGCAGTAATAAATTTTAGCAAAATGAAACATTACGTATTGTTTTTTAATGATACTCATGATTAAATAATACAATCAATTTCTTTCGAAGATTTTTTGAGTGAAAATCCTCTATTTTTATTTTAAGGATAAAATGTAATGAAGGATAACAATACTGGTACAACGGCCTGTTCAGTAAAATTCCATGGAACAGGGAGAGAATATTTCTCCATATGGCTGACTAACATCTTGCCGACTATAATCACATTTGGTATCTACTCAGCTTGGGCAACAGTGCGCCGTCGTTGCTATTTCTATGGCAATCTTGAAATAGCCGGTGATCGTTTTAATTATCATGGCAAAGCAATTAATATCCTGCTGAGGCGTATTGCTGTCATAGTGGGATTATGTATTGTTTTTATAACCATGCATTATTCTGAGAGCATGGGAGTATTATTATATATATTCTTTATTGCCCTTATTCCCTTTATGATTGTTCGTAGCTGGCGTTATAATGCCCTGATGAGCAGTTTTCGGGGAATACATTTTAACTTTCATGTATCTCTGGGAGCAGCATATTGGGCATTGTTAATTGCTCCGGTACTGCTTACAGTGGCCTTTTGTATTATTATTATTCCTTTATTCGCTGCGGGGCAATTTTTTGAAAAATCATTTGCCGTGATAACCCCAAATCTGCTGTTGGTACTGATGGCATCTGCTATTGTATCAGGCGTTGTGAGTGCCATGTGGAATAGCTTATGTGTCAACAATATGGCCTTTGGTAATGTTAAATTCAGTGCAACATTGAGTAAGAAAAAATTTATCAATTTAGCTCTAATAAGTCATCTGTTTTTTATTCCGGGTATAATATTAGTGCTGGCACTCGCAGCCTGTTTTTTCTCCACTATCACACATTCTGTCTTATTTTACTTCAGCAATGCAGACGCCGTTAATTTGATAAATATATTATATCTTTCTCTTATATTGCCTTCATGTCTGATAATCGCAGTAAGTGGATTACTAGTCGGCGTTCACTTTTCCGTGGTAACACGTAATTATACTTACAACCAGACCTTTTTAGGAAAAGGCATAAAATTTAAATCGGTCATGCGGGCTGGTTATTACATCAGATTGTTGCTTGGTTACGGGCTATTGATTGTTTTCACACTAGGTCTGGCTATTCCGTTTGCCAGGGTCCGCCTGTTTCGTTATCTGGCAGAATCAACGTTCCTTGAGGGAGATCTGACGCTGGCCCAGCTTAAAGATCATAATGAAGATGCGGAAGTAGCGGTGGCTGAAGGGTTTACTTCAATCCTGGATATCGACATAACTACCTGAATCTGTTGGAGGAGCCGGCGCGTTTCAGCGCCGGGCCGGTTACGCTTTAGCAAAATAGTCTGAGCCCCAGCCTGACATCATGATCTCCCGGCGGCAGTCATTTATTCAGAGCCTTTTATGTCATGGGCAAAATAAGCGAGTTCAGAGTGAGGACAAAGGCAGTAATTTGCTACTTTTGTCCTCAAAAGTGGAATGGTTTACAGCCTGGCAATTGCGGCACGCTGTTGCTCGATTTTCATCTTCGCTGACTGACAGTTTTCCATCTTATCGCGTTCTTTGGCAATGACTGCCTGAGGTGCACGGTTTACAAAGCCCTGATTGTTAAGTTTACTGGTGATATGGCTGATTTCAGCGTCCAGCCTGGTTAACTCTTTCGTCAGGCGTTCCAGTTCAGCAGCTTTATCAATGAGCCCTGCCATTGGAATCAGCAGTTCTGTACCTTCAACTATCTTGGTGGCAGATACAGGGCCGCTGTCACCCTCTGGCAGTACGCTGATAGTGTCAAGGCGCGCCAGAGCGTGAAGCATCAGACGGTTTTGTTCGACGCGCAGAACAGCGGTATCACCGGCATCACGCAGCAGCAGTGGCAGAGGTTTTCCCGGAGAGATACTCATTTCGGCCCGGATATTTCTTACAGCGATGACCACCTGTTTCAGCCATTCGATATCTTCCTGAGCTGTGTTATCCGCCAATGTCTCACTATATTCCGGCACAGGCTGTAACATAATAGTGTCTGCCGTGATGCCTTTTAACACCTTCACGCGCTGCCAGATAGTCTCGGTAATAAAGGGAATCACCGGATGAGCCAGACGCAGCAGCGCTTCCAGTACGCTGACCAGCGTATGGCGGGTGCCACGCTGTTCGGCCTGGGTACCGTTGCTGATGACTGGTTTTGCCATCTCCAGATACCAGTCGCAAAACTGAGTCCAGGTAAAGTCATAAAGGATAGTGGAGGCGGTATCGAAGCGGAAATTATCCAGTGCCTTGCGGTAGTTCCTGACGGTTTGATTAAATGCGGCCAGAATCCAGCGATCAGCCAGTGACAGCACGAGTTGATTGTTGTTCTGGCCGCAATCTTCACCTTCCGTATTGATTAATACAAAACGGCTGGCATTCCACAGTTTGTTACAAAAATTACGGTAACCCTCCAGTCGCTTCATATCCCAGTTAATGTCACGCCCGGTAGTCGCAAATGATGCCAGAGTAAAACGCAGGGCATCGGTGCCGTGTGGCTCAATACCCTGTGGGAACTGCTTCTTGGTTTGCTGACGAATTTTTTCTGCCAGCTGTGGCTGCATCATGTTAACAGTGCGTTTTTCCAGCAGCTCATCAAGGGTAACACCCTCTATCATATCCAGAGGGTCGATTACATTGCCCTTAGATTTTGACATTTTCTGGCCATTCTCATCGCGAATCAGGCCTGTCATATAAACAGTCTTAAAGGGTATCTGCGGTTTACCATGCTGATCTTTAATGAAGTGCATGGTCAGCATGACCATGCGTGCAATCCAGTAAAAAATAATATCAAAACCACTAACCAGCACACTGGAAGGGTGAAAGACACGTAATGCCTCGCTGTTTTCCGGCCAGCCCAAGGTAGCGAAGGTCCACAGAGCGGATGAGAACCAGGTATCCAGCACATCTTCATCCTGATGCAGTATGACTTCAGCGGACAGATTATTTTCAGCACGCACTTCTGCTTCGTCCCGGCCAACATAGACTCTGCCTTCTGCATCATACCATGCGGGAATACGGTGACCCCACCATAACTGACGGGAGATACACCAGTCCTGCACATCACGCATCCAGGAGAAATACATGTTCTCGTACTGTTTTGGTACGAATTCAATTTCTCCGGTTTTCACTGCGTCAACCGCTGTTTGTGCCAGGGTAGCAGTACGAACATACCATTGGTCAGTCAGCATGGGTTCAATAATCACGCCGCTGCGATCACCAACTGGAACAGCCATATCGTGTGAGTCAATCTGTTCCAGCAGCCCCAGCTTTTCAATAGCAGCTACTACCGCTTTGCGGGCGGTAAAGCGTTCCAGATTGTGAAATTCTGGCGGGATAAAGTCGGAATAAATTACAGATTCTTCACCACTGGTATCAAGCACCTGAGCCTGCTGGCGGACAGTGCCGTCTAATGTCAGGATAGCAATCATCGGCAAAGCATGACGTTTACCCACTTCGTGGTCGTTGAAGTCATGAGCAGGGGTGATCTTCACACAACCTGTTCCTTTCTCCATATCGGCGTGTTTATCACCGATGATGGGAATGCGGCGATTAACCAGCGGTAGCATGACATATTTACCGATAAGATTCTGGTAACGGGGATCTTCAGGATTAACCGCTACTGCACTATCGCCCAGTAAAGTCTCGGGGCGGGTAGTCGCCACAATCAAATAATCTTCACCAGATGCGGTTCGCTCGCCATCTGCAAGAGGGTAGCGTATATGCCACATGTAGCCTTTAACTTCATGATTTTCGACTTCAATATCGGAAATGGCAGTGCGTAGCTTAGGATCCCAGTTAACCAGTCGTTTGCCCCGGTAGATGAGATTTTCCTGGTAGAGACGTACGAACACCTCTTTCACTGCATCAGAAAACCCTTCATCCATAGTAAAGCGCTCACGCTGCCAGTCGATAGAGCAACCAAGGCGTCTTATCTGGCGAGTGATCCCATCGCCAAAGACCCTTTTCCACGCCCAGATTTTTTCAATAAATGCATCCCGCCCATAATCATGGCGACTTTTGCCTTCCTCTGCGGCGATTTTGCGTTCTACTACCATCTGGGTAGCAATACCTGCATGATCAATTCCCACCTGCCACAATGTATTTTTGCCCTGCATGCGCTGATAGCGAATTATGATATCCATAATAGTTTGCTGGAAGGCGTGGCCCATGTGCAGGTTGCCAGTGATATTTGGCGGTGGCAGCATAATGCAAAAACTTTGCTGACTGGTATCACCATGTGGTTTGAAGTAGCCTTGCTGTTCCCAGTGCTCATAAAGGGGCTGTTCAATTTGTTGCGGATTATATATTTTATCCATCTCTGCTATATCATCTCGGCTGCCGGGGCGAAGCCATATTTAAGTGGAATCCAGCCGCGCGGTAGGATTTATAACGTTCACGTGCCAGTTGTTTCAATAAGGTCTCACAGGGAACAAAGTCTATCACCTCATGGAAAGCGGTGGCAAAATCTGCAAACTGTGGCAACAGGCTGATTAGCAAGTCACGAGGCGCGTTACCGCGTCGTTCAGGCCATGACAGTTCTACCGGAGCACCATAATGCGGGCCTTCACCCGCCAGATTATGTGGTAAAAAAGCATCGACAGGGAGTTGCCACAGCGTCTCATCTAGGCGAATTGCCTGCTGCTGTGACTCACAGGCGATTAATATCCGTTTTCCTTCGCGCCAGCGACTGCCTGCCAGTTCACACGCCAGAACCTCAACTGCGCTCAGACCGTCCTGGGTATCCGTAGTTTCCATCAGATAGAAGGTTGCATTTTTCATCAGGATGTCTGCCAAAATACGTTGAGAGATGACTTCCCACAACGCTGACTAACCGTTGTCACAAAATATCAAACCGATTGATTGATGGATTATTCGCCACCGTTAAGCCCTGAACGGTTTAATAAAAATTGCGACAGCAGCGCTACCGGACGCCCAGTTGCTCCTTTGGCCTTACCTGTTTGCCATGCCGTACCCGCGATATCCAGATGGGCCCAGTTATATTTACGCGCGAAGCGTGCCAGGAAACAGGCAGCAGTGATTGCACCACCGGGTCGGCCACCAATATTAGCGATATCGGCAAAGTTAGACTCCAGTTGTTCCTGATACTCGTCGCTTAACGGCAGACGCCAGGCACGATCACACGCCTGTTCAGAGGCGCTAATCAACTCGTGGGCCAGTGGATTATGATTGGACATCAACCCACTAATATGGTGACCAAGTGCAATGACACAGGCACCTGTTAATGTTGCTATGTCAATGACGATTTCTGGTTCGAAACGCTCAACATAGGTGAGTACGTCACACAATGCCAGTCTGCCTTCGGCGTCAGTATTGAGTACCTCTACTGTCTGGCCTGACATAGTGGTTACAATATCGCCGGGGCGCATGGCCCGGCCATCCGCCATGTTTTCGCAGCCGGCCAGTACACCCACCACATTTAATGGCAGGTTCAGCTCAGCCACCATACGCATAACACCATAAACCGAAGCGGCGCCGCACATATCATACTTCATTTCGTCCATTGCTTCTGCGGGCTTAATTGAAATACCACCAGAATCGAAAGTCAGACCTTTACCTACCAGCACAACGGGCTTGCACTGTGGGTCCGTTGTGCCTTTGTACTCAATTACTGACATCAGCGATTCATTTTGTGAGCCCGCACCCACGGCCAGATAGGCATTCATACCCAGCTCTGCCATTTGTTGTTCGCCAATGACGCTGGTAACAATATTATCGTAGTCATCAGCAAGCTGGCGTGCCTGTGAGGCCAGATAGGCGGCGTTACAGATGTTGGGTGGCATATTGCTAAGGTCTTTTGCTGCCTTAATCCCCGCCGCAACAGCCAGTCCGTGATGAATAGCGCGTTCACCGCTGGAGAGTTCCCGGCGGGTCGGCACATTGAATACCAGCTTACGCAGAGGGCGACGTGGTTCAACTATATTGCTTTTCAGTTGACTGAAAGAGTAGAGCGCTTCGTTAGCGGTTTCTACTGCCTGACGCACCTTCCAGTAAGTATTGCGCCCTTTAACATGAAGTTCGGTCAGAAAGCAAACCGCCTCCATTGAACCGGTATCATTGAGTGTATTAATAGTTTTCTGAACAACCTGCCGATACTGACGTTCGTCAAGTTCTCGCTCTTTGCCGCAGCCAATAAGGAGGATGCGTTCAGAAAGAATGTTGGGCACATGATGAAGCAGGAGTGTCTGACCCACTCTACCCTCCAGTTCGCCACGGCGAAGCAGGGCACTGATGTACCCGTCACTAATTTTGTCTAACTGTTCAGCAATGGGTGACAGACGACGTGGTTCAAACACACCCACAACAACGCAGGCACTGCGCTGTTTTTCCGGGCTACCGCTTTTTACACTGAACTCCATGTACTCTCCTGAATCTAAAGACAACAGCGTTTTCTGCGGCTAAAATAGCACGCTTAACTATGGGTATTGCCAATTTGCTACATCGCCGTGAATTCGACCAGCCTCTGATAGCGCCAAATAGTCAAATCTTATGCTCTTTAAAAGCATAACTGATGCCATACTAGCTTGATGACAACAATAGCCACTAATGCAAGAAATTGTAAACTAGCGATGAAATTAGCGATTTTCCTGCAAAAAGACAAGTTTTTACAGGTGTATTCAGTGTGATAATTATTCGATATCTGGTTCGGGAAATCTTTAAAAGTCAGCTGGCAATACTTATCATTTTGTTGCTGATCTTTTTCTCTCAAAAACTGGTCAGGTTTCTGGGAGCCGCTGTTGATGGTCAGATTCCTGCTAATCTGGTTATGGTTTTGCTGGGTCTGGGCTTGCCCGGCATGGCGCAACTGATACTACCATTAAGCCTGTTTCTGGCCATCCTGATGACTTACAGTAAACTCTATACCGAGAACGAAATCACCGTTATGAATGCCTGTGGTTTAGGGAACTCATTACTGGTCAAAGCGGGATTTGTGTTGATGATTGTGACCGCAATAGTTGCAACGATTAACGTCACCTGGCTGGGCCCGTGGTCACAGCGATATCAAAGTGAAGTCATGCAAAATGCTAAAGTTAATCCAGGCGCGGCATCACTGGCGGCAGGGCAGTTTCAGACCACCAGTGCGGGCAATAACGTGATGTTCATTGGCAAAATACACGGTAATAAATTTGAAGATGTTTTTTTTGCTCAGCTGCGGCCCAGTAGCCGTGCCCGGCCTTCTGTTGCGCTGGCGGATAAGGGGCAAATTGATCAGCAGCCAGATGGTTCTCTGGTAGTAACGTTAGATGAAGGTACGCGTTTTGAAGGCACGGCGATGTTGCGTGACTTTCGCATTACCGATTTTCAGAACTATCGCGCTGTTGTTGGCCACGAAAAAGTAACGCTTGATCCTGATGATGCTGAGCAGATGGATTTTACAACCTTATGGCACTCAAAGGATCCCGATTTTCGCAGCGAGTTACACTGGCGCCTGACACTTATTTTCTCGGTCTTTGTTATGGGATTAATGGTAATACCGCTCAGCGCGGTTAACCCGCGCCAGGGGAGGGCACTTTCTATGTTGCCTGCTATGCTGCTTTATCTCATCTTTTTTCTGCTGCAAAGCGCCTTACGTTCTAATGGAGGTAAAGGACGGCTGGACCCCCTGCTATGGATGTGGGGCGTCAATCTGGCCTTCCTGAGCCTGGCGGTCGCCCTGAATATGTGGGATACCGTCCCGGTGCGTCGCCTTCGTGCCCGCTTCAACCCACGAGGGGGCGTCTGATGTTTGGTGTACTCGATCGTTACATTGGTAAAACTATTTTCAGCACCATTATGGCAACGCTGTTAATGCTGGTATCGCTCTCCGGCATTATCAAGTTTGTCGATCAGTTACGCAAAACAGGCCAAGGTGATTACTCGGCCTTGGGGGCAGCCCTCTATACGTTTTTAAACATACCTAAAGATATCGAAATTTTCTTTCCGATGGCCGTATTGCTGGGGGCTCTGCTGGGTCTGGGCACTCTGGCTGGGCGCAGTGAATTAACGGTAATGCAGGCATCGGGTTACACTCGCTTGCAAATTGCAAGTTCCGTCATAAAGACGGCGATCCCTCTCATGCTGCTCACCATGGCTATTGGTGAGTTTGCAGCCCCGCAGGGTGAGCAGCTCGCCCGGAATTATCGGGCTCAGAAATTGCTGGGGGGCTCTCTGGTATCAACTCAAAGCGGCTTATGGGCAAAAGAAGGTAACAGCTACATCTACATTTCCCGTGTCAGGGACAATAATACGCTGGAAGGGGTGAATATCTACCAGTTCAATCAGCAGCGGCGCCTTGAGTCGGTGCGTTATGCGGCCACCGCCGTCTACGATAAGGATGCAAAGGCGTGGCGATTGAATCAGATAGATGAGTCCGTTCTGACCAATTCTGCTCAAATTGATGGCAGCCAGATGCTAAACGGTGAATGGAAGAGCTCCCTCACGCCCGATAAACTTAGTGTTGTGGAACAGGACCCGGATTCGTTATCGATTCGTGGCTTATATGCTTATTCAAAATATCTGCAACAAACTGGGCGGGATGCCGGGCGCTATCTGCTAAATATGTGGAGTAAAGTGTTCTCACCGCTAACAGTGGTAGTTATGATGCTGATGGCGCTGTCATTCATCTTCGGCCCACTGCGTAGTGTGGCGATGGGCATCAGATTGCTGACAGGTATTGTCTTTGGCTTTGTGTTTTATGTGTTAAACAGTGTTTTTGGCAATCTGAGTTTAGTGAATGGCCTGCCACCAATCATTGGTGCTGTACTGCCTGGGGGAATGTTTTTAATAGTCAGTATATTTTTGCTGAGCCGTCGTCAGTAAACCTAGTTAACTGTGGCCAGTCAGATTGTGGCAGGGTTGTGTTACTGCTGCGTTTAACATCAGCCTAGCTGGCTAGAGATGTCGTTAGCTTATCTGCCAGAACATCTGTGGCAAATATGTTGAGATTAAAAAAAGGATCAGGCCAATAACGCCACCAACCAGTGTTCCATTAATCCGAATATATTGCAGATCCCGTCCAATATTCAGCTCCACCTGATGCGCCATATCATCCGCATCCCAGCCCTTCATCGTATCGCTGATATGGCGGGTTAAGAACATTGCAAACTCTGGCGCTGAATGGGCAACCGCCACCTGTAAAAAATGGTTTAGCGACTTACGCAACGCACTGTCTGCGTGTAACATCCTGCCAAGCCACTGCAAAAGCATGCACAACTGGATGTGCATTTCGGGCGTCTGGCGTGCCAGATCCTGTTTCAGCCAGGCCCGTAGTTCGTGCCATAACTGGTAACAATAGTGATTCAGTGTCTGATCGGTCTTCAAATAATGCCTGATTTGTTCAACGTAACCTTGCGTTGCTGAATCGTTATGGAGTCTTTTAATAAAACGTGACAGGCTATGAATGAATGCTCTGCGTAGCAGATGCCGACGATCCTGCTCAATGTGAGTCAGTACTGACGCCACAGCACTGGCTGCTATAGCAGCGCTTTTCTTACTGAGCCAGACGTCGGGCAGGATTTTCGTTTTCCAGGGATGGTCCCGTTTAAGCCAGGCGGTGATCTCTCTGGCGATAAACTGATGGGTTGCTGGCCTGTTGATTAAACGTAATATCTGTTTTAATCCATCATCCAGCACTGCCTGATGACGATTGTCCCGTATCAGGCCCTCGATAATCAGCGCTACTGCCTGAGCTATATCGAGATTATCGATTGCCCGATGCATCATCTGGCGTATAGCACGCGCAATAGCGGCGTCATTGGTCATATCAAGAAATCCACTGAGCAGGTCCAGAATATGACGGCAGAGACGCCGGCTATGCTCTGGCGAACTTAGCCATTCAGCAGCCAGTTTTGCCGGGTCATGGCGCTGTATTAAGGCCAGTAATGACGATTTGTGCAGAAACTTATCCTGAACAAAAGCAGCCAGATTACTGGCAATACGATCTTTATTGTTACGCACAACAGCGGTGTGCCGGCCAATTAGCGGCAGTGGGATATGATGAAACAGCGCACTGACTGCAAACCAGTCTGCCAGCGCCCCAACCATAGAGGCTTCTGATACCGCCTTAAGTGCTTTCAGCCAGATGGACTCTGTGGGCCAGAAATGGGGAAGAAACAACGTAGCAAAAAAAGTGATTGTTGCCAGTAGCAACAACAAAACAGGCCAGATTGTGGCCCGACGCAGCTCAGCTTCTTTGTTGTGATGATGCATGCCATCTCTAACCAGATTACTACGGTCAGCGGCGGCGACCCCGACCGCCCATCAGGTTGCCCAGCACGCCACGGATAATCTGATTGGCGATATTACGGGTAGCGCTTTTAGCCACACTTTGCACAATGCCATCACGTCTGCCGCCGCGGGGCCCGGTAGAGCCGAACAACATATCACGCATCCCTCCCAGAACACCATTATCGACATCAACCTGGTTACCTTTAGCGGGAGGCGCATCGGCCTTCTCAGTCGTGTCCTGGGCATTTCTGGCCAGCATCTCAAACGCTGATTCACGATCCACCACGTCATCATACTTACCAGAAAACGGTGAGTGATTAATTAGTCCGTTGCGCTCATCATCCAGAACCGGGCCCATGCGTGAACCGGGAGCAATGACCATACCCCGTTCTACCATTGTCGGGCTGCCTTTGGCATCCAGAAAAGAAACCAATGCTTCGCCCGTGCCCAGTCCCTGAATGGCATCTTCAGTGCTAAAGGCCGGATTAGCGCGCATAGTCTTCGCGGCAACCCTGACTGCCTTTTGATCTTTTAGTGTAAACGCGCGCAAAGCATGTTGTACACGATTGCCTAATTGGCCCAGAACCTTATCAGGAATATCCGACGGATTCTGCGAAACAAACCAGATACCCACGCCTTTTGAACGAATTAAACGGACAACCTGCTCTACTCTTTCCAGCAGCACCGCTGGCGCGTCATTGAACAGCAAATGTGCCTCATCGAAGAAGAATACTATTTTGGGCTTATCCTGATCGCCCACTTCAGGCAGATGTTCATAAAGTTCAGAAAGCAGCCACAAAAGGCTCGTAGCATAAAGGCGTGGCATACTAAAGAGTTTTTCAGCAGAAAGAATATTGATGATTCCCCGGCCATCACTATCAGTGCGCATCCAGTCCCGAATATCAAGCATGGGCTCACCAAAAAACCAGGCAGCGCCCTGTTGTTCCAGCGTCAGCAGTCCACGCTGAATGGCACCGACAGAAGCCCCACTAATGTTGCCGTATTGCGTCTGGAATGCTTTTGCATTAGCGCCGATATAATGCGTCATGGCACGCAAATCTTTAAAGTCCAGCAGCAGCATGCCCTGATCATCAGCAATGCGAAAAATAATCTGGAGAACGCCGCTTTGCACATCGTTGAGATTAAGCAGGCGTGCCAGCAGAAGTGGCCCCAGATTTGAAACGGTAGCCCGTACCGGATGGCCCTTTTCCCCAAAAATATCCCACAATACTACGGGATTACCGATGGCCGACCAGTCGTTAACCCCAATATCGTTCAAACGGGCAATAAGTTTTTCGGAAGGCACTGCGGGTTGTGATACACCGCTAAGATCACCTTTAACGTCCGCCATAAAAACCGGCACACCGATAGCGGAAAAGCTCTCTGCCAGCTTTTGCAGGGTGACAGTTTTACCTGTACCTGTGGCACCAGTCACCAGGCCGTGGCGATTGGCCATGGCAGGGAGCAGAGTTAACATTTTTTCTTGGGTGCGGGCGATCAGTAAAGGTGTGCTCATCATTCGATCCGGGTGCTTATATTATATGATGGATAGTTAGATCATAGCATCCAGGTGGATAATGGCAGCATAAACCACCTGTTTTTCACAAAAAACCAGAATACATTAACACAAATTTATTTTATATCGAATTAAATTAACCATGGGCTGGTTGAAGACGATGTTCTTTATTCCCCTCCGGCCAGGTTCTATTTATTGGCCGGGGTTTTACTGGCAATAAAAATGTTTTTAAATTTAGTTATGGCAGACTGGGTTTAACCGCAAAATAATTTTAATCTGGCAGCATGAGTAAAATCCCAGATAAACTAACCATGCCAATCATAAATATCAGCACATACGGGGCAGATGCAGTCTGGAATCAGCGTGTAGTTTTAATAGCAGATATGCTCGGTATTAAATAAAAAGTGTAGAAACGATGACAGTGCGTTGTCGTAACAACGCACTCAGGACGGGTTACAGGATAAACTGTTTACCTTGCTTTAAAACCAATTCACATGCTTTGGTCTTGACTTTATTAGCCAGGTCTGTGTTTCCCAGGCTGTTTAAATTAATTTCTTTGCCCTTACCAGGAGACAGCACCCCTTTCAGCCCTTGCTGATAATCCTGTTTCTGGGAAGTCTTATTGTTGTTTGACAGGCCAAGTTTACTGAGTAATTTATCTTTTATAGTGCCGGAGTCTCCTCCCAGCACCTTATCTTTGATGCAATATTGCAAAATACCGGCAGCGTTGGTCATGCTGCCAGAGCTAAGAGACTCATTACCACCCTTCAGTAAATCTGTCAGAGAGGAAAGCGAAAGATTGCCCGACTGTTCGCCACCATTTTGCTGTAGTGCTTTACTGGCACTGTCGAGATGATCACGCCAGCTTGCAGCATCAACCGCAGTGGCCAACAGTGCGCCACAACAGGAAAATACCAGAATAACTCTTGTTACTATTTTCATGCGTATTACCTTGTCGATTTTGTGATAAGACCATACTGCCACGGTGTATGACGTTTCAGTCAGTGACTGTAGATTAGTAACACAACTATGGCAAAAATAGTATTAACAAATCTGAAGCTTTTTGGCCGTATAAAGCGTGACTTATTTTCAATACGACGGAAAGAAATGCACAATTTTTCATCATTTAAAACGCTGTCACCGGATAGTAGTTGCACCTGACCTGGGGCACGGTATAATCGCCATCGTTTCCGAATCCCTTCCATGCCGAAGTGGCGAAATCGGTAGACGCAGTTGATTCAAAATCAACCGTAGCAATACGTGCCGGTTCGAGTCCGGCCTTCGGCACCATTCTATTTATAATCATTAATAGAATATTCATAATTTTTAGAATAAACAGAGTATTAGATAATAACGTTTATTAACCATTAGCAATAAAATAATAAATATTTTAAACTGGTCGCCCCATTAAAGCCCCACAATGGCCAGCATTCAGAAACTCGATAAGCAAAAAGGCTACAGAGCGCAGCTTAAAAGATCTCGGTAAATAAACATGGTCGCGGAAGCCAGAAAATTTATCTGATAGCCGCCAGCTACTAAGGGGCGATATGACCCTTAACCCTGCCATGCAATTTTACACCGCTGTGATTGGACGCAAAGCTATATGCAAAATTTTATAAAAATGGAGCCAGTTTCAGGCTCCATTAATGATTGTTCTTTTTGCTTTAAGCATGAGGGCCGAGGAACCGATCACCATTCAGATGGATCATATGAGTCGGTGCATCAGCGACCCAACCCTCTGTTTCCCAAGACAAATCCATAAGGTATTTAGCCATTATTTTGCGGTCAGGAAATGCCGTAACATACACCAATCCGGGTTTTGCATTTGCAAATAATTTCGCTAATTCACCGTGGCGTTTTCCGTCGACTGGGCCATGAGAAGTGACTGACTCGATTAGCAGTAACCAATTACGTTCCTCCCAATAAAGAACAACGTCGGGCAGTTTTCCTTTGCGGTTAACAGTTACCCCCAGCTCGAGAAGTCGCTCCTTGCGGAAATGATCTTCTTTCGCACCCGTGTCGCCGATATATATAACTTCAGCTTCTGGAGCGAAGCGAGGCCCAAACTCAACAATAATATCCTTGATTAACTGGCTGTGGGCGCCAGGGCTTAAGATGAGATCTGTTCCATCGTTCAGCTTCAAAGGGATCATTTCCATTTTTCTCGCCATTGCATACTGCTCAACCAGGGTGGATATGTTCCCCATATGCCCTTTGAGTGATTGATCCCATTCGGGAGTACCTACGTTAGCAGCACGGTATGCAATTCAGGGGCTATTTGATAGCAGACTTTGGGAGAATTAACCGCGCGGTCGGGTTCATCAGGGTTATATAAAGCAATTCCACCATCACAAAATTGATGAAGTGTTTGTCGGCGGAAAGTCTCACGTGTGTTCGGCGCATATTCTTTACCGTATACGTCTCTACACCAATCCATGATCGGAGTGACACCTATCATTGGTCGTTGTATTTTTGACCAAGATCCGTCAGGGCGAAGGTCAAGAAGCGCGAGTAAGGTCAGCGCTGAACGTTCATTTATCTGAGCGCGTGGCATCCCCAATAAACGCAATATCTCAAGAGATTGTTCGATTTTTTCTTGAGCTTTTAGTGGATCAGTCGTTTTTCCTTCTGTCATCAGATCTAATTCCCTATTGATTATTTTATCTATTTGGTTCTGGCTAAGTACTTCACCGTCTAACTCACCGCCCATTTTCCGCAAAGTTTCCAGTGACGGATAGTGGATGGATCTGAGGTCTGAGGCATTTACTTGAGTGTGCCCACCAAACTGGCGATAGTATTTGTCCAACAAAGTGCAGTTCAAATAAACATAAAGCCCGCGAGCAAGGTCTGCGTTCATACCAACTTTTTTAATATGGAAGACATTGGTTTTATTTTCAAAACCGATCAAATCACCAGGAAGGGATGAGTCATACAAAGTCGCTACGATTCGACGTTTTTCTTCTTTACTACTAAATCTCTTAATGATCAGAAAATAGCCCTGATTTTTCCAAAGCCATGGACGCGATGAATCTGAAACCCTTATAGCATTTGGCTTTTTTCCGTCGAGGGGCCAATCAACTTTCCCGTTTAAATGCTGAGGGAAAAGAAGCGGGGCGGATTCTGTATCTAAAGTTTCGCGCAGGTCGTCACGAAGTCGAAAGTTAACGACAGGCCCGGTACTGACCTGAATGTTTAGATCGTCTAAAGTTGATGTGAATGGTGACAATCTTTCAATTATGTTTTGCTCACGTGGGCTTGTTGCGATATGAATAAACTTCTGTTTATCCGCAGGGTTTACTATTTTATCGATCGAAATCTTACGTTGGGTCATATCGGTGGCTGTTATTTGCCAGGTTTCTTCATCAAGATGAAAATCAGACGCTGGACTTGAAGTGATCGTAACTTCACCTTGGGGCACACCTTTGACACAGTGGATGATGATATTTTCCTGAAGCACTTCATCTTCTGCAAAAGCACTATTTCGAGAGTCAAAAATATGAATATGCCTGATGGATGTTTCCGAAAGCAACTGTTCACGGAAAGGCTGATAGTACGGTCCATTACAGAAAGAACGAGGAATGATAGCTACTAATTCGCCCCCCGGTTTCAACTGTTTTAACGCTAAAGCAACAAACCCCGAGTATAAATTGACCGTTGCTATTCCCGCATTGCTCATCGAAATTCGGTGAGGTCTGGAAGACAGAATTTTTTTGTATGGGGGATTCATGATTATATGGCTGTACGTTTCAATCTCTTCATGATTAAAACGGTTTTCTATAAGCCGACTTATTTCGATGATGTAGTCTTTTTTATTGATTTTAAATGAGAATTTATCACCAAACTCATTTTCACATGACGTCAATGTGTTATCCAGGAATGGCAGCATCACGTCTTCGATGTCATAGACATCAAGCTCTATTCTTTCAACTCCCGAGGACAAGGCTCGGTCTGCGAATGCAGCGGAAAGTGATCCTACCCCACATCCGGGATCAAGTAACTTTACGTCACTTTTGATGTTGTCGAACAGACTTGCCATGAACAGACAAATCGGGGCAGGGGTCATAAATTGACCGAGTGCTGATTTAGTCTTGGGATTGAGTAGATTATTCGCTTTTTTTCTATTCTGTTCAGCCAGTTCCAACAGACGCATCGCGTTTCCACTTAGTTGCTAAAAATTTAAAGCTGCGTTTTATTTCCTTCCATCAAAGATCATCCTGAGAATCAAAATGCTTCACCGGGTGTCATATTACTATAAATACCTAATGGAAGGGGCCAATGATGGCCATATTTGCTATTTCAGTGGCTCCTGCCATGGCAACAACTGGCGTAAATGCTGCCCTGTGATCGCCGGGGACCTTAACCGCTGTCCGGCCAAAGCGGATACCCAGCAGCTTCAATGCCAACGTCTGGCAGGTCGGGGAATATCCCTGTCATACAGATAGTTACGCTCCTGGCGGGTTATCAATGATTTTTACAAAATATCTTCGTGTGAATGCTATCGAGTCCCCGCCCCAAGGCTGCTTTGCGATGCAACTGCGTTGCATCTTACTGTCTGATTCCCGCCAGACCGAAGGCAGGAACAGGGAGACCATAGCCTGGTTCCTGGCCGCCTGACGCCGGGTTTTGGGCTATCGTTTGAGTATATACATAGGGTAGAAAAGGGTATGAATTACCCTCTTGTTATTTCTACCGTTAAAATTACCTATGTCTGGATGTGATCCAGTCCAAGAAATCTGCCAGACGCATATGTTTTAATCGAAATTGCTTATTAAAAGGAAATTAGTATCTGTGCAATGACAGGGAAAGTTATCTGCCTTATTTTTTAACTCCCCCCCCCTTTTTTTCACGCCAGAGCAAACACCACTGCATCTACAGGAGATATTAGTTATGGAGAATCAAACAGTGTCATTTTCAATCGCCGAGGGTCTGGATATTACTGCCACCAATTTCGATCTGCTTATCCGCATGGTCGAACGCAGTGAGGATTACTGGATCATAAAGGACAGGGATAACCGCTATGCTTATATGAACAGGGCGGCAAAGTATTACGACGATTTGCCCGATGACTATGATTTTGAGGGGAAAAAATTAAATGAAATACCCACTCCACTTTCAGAGTCTGCAGATATTGTCCATGTAGCAGACAATCAAGTAATGGAATCTCAGGAGGATTTATTTGCGTTATATAACAGTGTTTATTGCGGAAAAGACAAGCTTATTCAGCCGTTTGTAGGGCAGGGCATGCCACTGATAAAAGATGGTGAGTCGATTGGGATTATTGTGGTGTGCCGGAAATTACAGCACTGCACCATGGAGCATATTATTGGCAAAAAATTTCCCGAGCCTGTCATCTTTGGCAACCCGGACAAGGAGTTTACTGACAGTGAGTTTAACGTGGTGTTTTTTGCGCTGCAGTCGCTGAGCACCAAAGAGATAGCCCGCCGGCTCGGGATTTCGCCGCGAACGGTTAATAACCATCTGAGCAACATCTACGACAAAATCGGGGTCAGCGCCCAGAATCAGTTAATCGCGTGGTGCCGCCAGAAAGGCTATGACCGCTACGTGCCGGCAAAATGCCTGAGTGATGCCCCATTTGTGCCGCTGGCATAAAAAACAGCCCGCTTCCCGGCAGGCGGGCATAAATATCTTTATTAAAAAGGAGTCTGTATTAATACAATCACAGGGAAGTTATCTGCCTTATTTCTTAACTCCCCCTTTTTTCGTGTCACAGAAAGTATTACCCCATCTACAGGAGATATCAGTTATGGAGAATCAAACAGTGTCATTTTCAATCGCCGAAGGTCTGGATATTACCGCCACCAATTTCGATCTGCTTATCCGCGTGATTGAACGCAGCGAAGATTTCTGGATTATACAAGATAAAGAGCACCGGTATGCTTATATGAATGGAGCTGCAAAATATTACTTTGACTTACCCGATAACTATCATTATGACGGGAAGAAATTAAGTGAAGTACCAACCCTGCTTTCAGAAAGTGCTGATGTTGTAGATGCAGAAAATAATAAAGCAATGAAATCGCAAGAGGATATATTTGCATTATATAAAAGTGTCTATGGTGGGGAAGATAAAATCATCCAGCCGTTTATAGCGCAGGCAATGCCGCTGGTAAAAAACAGCGAATCGATTGGTATTATCGTTACCTGCCGGAAATTACAGTACTGCTCAATGGATCACATTATTGGCGGAAAGCTGCCGGAATCTGTCATCTTTGGCAATCCGGACGAGGTGTTTACTGACAGCGAGTTTAACGTGGTGTTTTTTGCGCTGCAGTCGCTGAGCACCAAAGAGATAGCCCGCCGGCTCGGGATTTCGCCGCGAACGGTTAATAACCATCTGAGCAACATCTACGACAAAATCGGGGTCAGCGCCCAGAATCAGTTAATCGCGTGGTGCCGCCAGAAAGGCTATGACCGCTATGTGCCGGAAAGGTACCTGAGTACTGCCCCGTTTGTGCCGCTGGCATAAAAAACAGCCCGTTTCCTGGCAGGCGATAACAAACGGCAGGCGGGCATGAATATCTTCATTAAAAAGGAGTCAGTATTAATGTAATCACAGGGAAGTTATCTGCCTTATTTTCTAACTCCCCCCCTTTTTCACGCCAGAGCAAACACTACTGCATCTACAGGAGATATCAGTTATGGAGAATCAAAAAATGACTTTTTCACTCGCCGAGGGTCTGGATATTACCGCTACCAATTTCGATCTGCTTATCCGCATGGTTGAACGCAGTGAGGATTACTGGATTATTAAGGACAGGGAAAGCAGGCTTTGTTATATGAATAAAGCGGCAAAGTATTACGACGATTTACCCGATAACTATGATTTTGAGGGAAAACGATACGATGAAATGCCCACTCCATTTTCAGAGTCTGCAGATATGATCCATGCAACAGACAATAAAATAATAGCATCCCAGAATGATGAATTTGCGTTAGTTAATAGTGTTTATGGCGGTAAAAACAAGCTTATCCAGCCGTTTATAGGGCAGGGGATGCCGCTGATAAAGGATGGTGAGTCAATCGGGATTATTGTTATGTCCCGAAAATTACAGCACTGCACCATGGAGCACATTATTGGTAAAAAACTGCCGGAACCGGTCATCTTTGGCAACCCGGACAAGGAGTTTACTGACAGTGAGTTTAACGTGGTGTTTTTTGCGCTGCAGTCGCTGAGCACCAAAGAGATAGCCCGCCGGCTCGGGATTTCGCCGCGAACGGTTAATAACCATCTGAGCAACATCTACGACAAAATCGGGGTCAGCGCCCAGAATCAGTTAATCGCGTGGTGCCGCCAGAAAGGCTATGACCGCTA
>ERZ500997.20-NODE-20-length-90757-cov-11.088278_pt1 | contig 90757 bp, 79 predicted proteins | sample MGYA00248826_ERZ500997 | MGnify/ENA primary metagenome ERZ500997 (study PRJEB25958, sample SAMN03398524) | human skin metagenome | study: EMG produced TPA metagenomics assembly of the Human Skin Microbiome Metagenome (human skin metagenome) data set.
AATTATTCTGCAATATATATTTGCCTTATAGAAGGTAAAAAGTAGTTATCACAAACAATAGTATAACAGAACGAGATTATGAAAATAATCTGGAAATTGAAATTCCGAATATATGCAGAATAATTAAGCTAGGTATCCTTTGAAAAAATATTATGTTATCCGATATATGCTTAATGTAACACTACCGATTTGACTCTCTCATCACCATAGTGAGGTTGTCATGACGAAGCACAAGTCATGCAGCTAGCTTGTGTTCTGGGCCTGCGTAGTCGGGAAGCAGCAGGGCAGTTCTGGCTGCGCTCAGCAACGACAGAACAGAAGAAGCCACCCTTCATTATCAGGCAGAGCAAGTACCAAAATAATCTTGTAAAACAGCATCATTGCAACATCAAACGAAGAATAAAACTGATGACCGGATTTAAATTCCTTTGCCATCTGGCGGCACTGAACTAATACACATACAGCATAAGGGGGGCAGTATCTTCACGGGGACAGTATGTCTCTGGCAAAACGATTTCATCTGTTAACTGCTCGAAAAACAGCAAAGTAACTCTTCACAGTTTCGGGCTGTTAATGGTACACAACCGTCAAATTCCACTGTTAAACTCAGAGAGCGGCATTAATCTGATTTTCTTCCCTGGCTCCCACGATTGGCTGCGAAATGCACTTATCCTCTTTATCATCAACGGGCAATATTATTAAGGCCTGGTTTGCAGCATAAAAATCTAATTTATGTCGCAGGTCATACCCGAATTGAAGAGGAGCGCGCTGTGTCTGATGCGAGGTCCAAAGACCATTTTACTGGCGATCGTTGCACCACCACTAATATCATACTTCTGCTGGTGCTGGTTTTTTCCAAATATTTTTATCTCGCGAGCATCAGTAGCTACTACACATTCTATCTGATGCAGAAATTTTCTCTTTCAGTGCAAAGTGCGCAGATTCATTTGTTTGTTTTTTTGTGCGCTGTCGCGGCGGGAACACTAATTGGCGGGCCGGTGGGTGACAAAGTAGGGCGCAGATATATTATCTGGGGCTCAATTCTGGGAGTGGCGCCATTCACTCTGATGTTACCTTGGGCTTCGCTATGGTGGACAGGTGTGCTGACCGTCATCATCGGTTTTATTCTGGCATCAGCGTTTTCTGCCATTCTGGTTTATGCACAGGAGCTGCTGCCACAGCGTATTGGAATAATATCAGGACTCTTTTTTGGTTTTGCCTTTGGTATGGGCGGACTTGGGGCCGCTGTATTAGGCATTATTGCCGATCATATTGGTGTTGAGAAGGTGTATACGTTATGTGCTTTCCTGCCTTTGCTGGGGTTACTGGCATTTTTTCTGCCCGCCGATAAGCACCGGCGAACTGAGCACGCTAAGTAAAATGTGGTCGGCCTGATAATGCTGTCGGGCAGTTGATTCTGACAGTTTACTGATTTGCTCAGTCAGTAAACGTGCGGAATTTTCTGATTATGGTATAAACGTCCTTTGTGCAAATATCAGCTAATATTTTTCTCCTGATATTCACAGAGATCCGCAATAATACAGGTGCCACAACGCGGTTTACGCGCCACGCAAGTATAACGCCCGTGCAGAATTAGCCAGTGATGACAGTCTGTTTTAAAGTGCGGCGGTACGACTTTGAGTAATTTTTTTTCAACTTCTTCTACGTTTTTGCCTGGAGCAAATCGGGTGCGGTTGGACACCCGAAAGATATGGGTATCGACGGCAATAGTCGGCCAGCCAAAAGCGGTATTGAGCACTACATTAGCTGTTTTACGTCCTACACCCGGCAGGGACTCCAAAGCGGCACGATCTTCCGGTACTATACCTCCATACTGTTCCAGCAGGATGCGACAGGTTTTAATAATATTTTCCGCTTTGCTGTTATAAAGCCCGATGGTTTTGATGTAGCGGCGTATGCCATCTGCACCCAGCGCCAGAAGAGTTGCGGGGGTATTCGCCACCGGATAAAGAAGGGCGGTGGCCTTATTAACGCTAACATCTGTCGCCTGAGCCGAAAGGAGAACTGCTATTAACAATTCAAAAGGTGTTTTAAAATTAAGCTCGGTTGTCGGTGTTGGATTTTGAGCGCACAGCCGCTCCAGAATCAGCCGGCGCTTTTCGTTATTCACGCCGTACTTCCCCCTTCTCTTTGCAGTCTGTTTTCAAGCGGCTGTTTGTCGCTGACCCGTTGCTGCATTCTTTGATCAATTACATACTTAACAGCCAACAGCATTCCTAAACCAATAAAAGCACCTGGTGGCAGCAGAGCCAATAACATAGGCGAATCGAAATGTACCATTTGTAGCCGCAACCCCCTGGCCCAGGGCCCCAGAAGCTGATCCGCGCCATCAAACAGTGTGCCGTTACCGATAATCTCACGGAGCGACCCCAGTAACACCATGACAGCACTGGCGCCACAGCCAACCGCAAAGCCATCTAATGCAGCCAGAGAGAGGCGGTTTTTTGAAGCAACAGCCTCTGCACGCCCTATCACAATACAGTTAGTCACAATAAGTGGAATAAATATGCCTAACGATTGGTTTAGCACAGGAGCCCAGGCTGCAATCAGCATCTGCACACAGCTCACCACAGCAGCAATAATCATTACATATACAGGTATACGAATTTCCGATGGTATCCAGCGGCGTGAAACAGAAATGGCGCTATTGGTGCAAATCAGCACCAGTGTTGTAGCCATCCCAAGTCCGAGTGCATTAGTTACAGTTGAGGTAACCGCAAGCAACGGGCAAAGACCCAGTAGTTGCACCAGAGCGGAATTATTCTTCCATAAACCATCGATTAGTAATGTTCTGGCCTGATTCATTCGTTCTCTCCACAGGCAGGAAGCGACGTGAGTTTTGCGGGCAGGGTTTGAATAAAAAGTGTGGTGCGTTTTACAGCGTTGATCACGGCTCTGGGCGTAATAGTTGCACCGGTGAATTGGTCAAACTCCCCCCCTTCTTTTTTAACGGCAAAAGCGCTGCTGTTTGCCCCGGATACTGACTTGCCAGTAAACGATAAAATCCAGCTGGAAATACGCAGTTCTATCTTATCACCCAGGCCCGGTGTTTCATGATGCTCTGTTACTCGTGTGCCAAGTATTTTGCCGGAAACGTCAGCTCCGACAATAAGCTGTATATTACCAGAATAGCCATCTGGCGCTGTCGTTTCTACCGCTATTGCCACCAGTTTATTTTTTTTACGTGCCAGCCAGAGGCGATGTGGTTTGGTATTACCCAGTGCACTATCAGTGACGATATAACACGCTTTTTGCATATTATTATCATATAAATCAGCTGGAACGACCTGGTCAAGAAGGGCTTTTTGCAGCAGAATATGTTGCTGTTCAATGGCTGGCCTGGTGACGAGATTGATCACGGCAGTCACACCAGTAGTAATAGCGGCAAACAGCGCCAGTGTTAAACCATTTTTACGTATCACAGCCAGCATGGCTTAATCCTTATCATGGCCGTAAACTCGTGGCTGAGTGTAGTAATCAAGTAATGGCACACAGATATTCGCCAGCAACACGGCAAAAGCTACACCATCAGGATATCCACCGAAGCTACGAATGAGCCATGTCAGCACACCTGTTAGTGCACCAAAAATCAGCCGGCCATTGTTGGTCGTTGAAGCAGTAACAGGATCAGTGGCGATAAAAAATGCACCTAACATAGTGGCGCCAGAGAAAAGGTGAATAAGAGGCGGTAGAAGTTTATCAGGTGCTACAAGCCAGCCTGCATAAGCGCATATCCACAGCGCCAGCAAAAAACTCAGCGGAATCTGCCATCGAATGGTACCCCTGGCGAGCAGAAAAAGCCCTCCCAGCAAAAAACCAGCATTTACCCATTGCCAGCCCGGCGACCCCAGCAGGCCAGTGTAGAAGGGTTGTGTCAGTAATTCTGCTGTCTGCTGGCCAGCCGCGAGCGCAGTTTTAAAGTGATTAAGGGGAGTTGCCTGGGTAATTCCGTCAATACCTGCACTCAAATCATACATTGTAAGGCCACTACGGGTATGCCCGTTAAAAATTACGGCCAGTGTATCGATAAAACCTGGTTTAATAGCTTGAAACGGGAAGGCTGGAAGCCAGCTGGTCATTTGCACCGGGAACGAGATGAACAGAACCACGTAGCCAGCCATTGCCGGATTAAACGGATTTTGCCCGAGACCACCATAAAGTTGTTTAACAATAATGATGGCGAAAATAGTGCCAATCGCAATAATCCACCAGGGTGCCAGCGGAGGAATGCTAATCCCTAATAACAGTGCTGTGAGCAGTGCTGAGTTATCTGCCAGAGTGGCTGTAACAGGCAGGTTCCGTAGCTTAAGTGCTATGCTCTCGGTCAGCAGTGCGAAAAAAATGGCGAGAATAATCTGAAACAGATTACCCCAGCCAAAGTAGTACCACTGTGCAGCTATTCCCGGTAACGCGGCGAAAATAACTAGTGACATGATATTGTTCGTGCGGAGACGCTGGCGGAAAAAAGATAAGTCAAACAGACGTAACACGGTTTACTCCTCGTGACGTTGTAACAGGGGAGCATTCATCCTGCGTGCTTTTACCCGGGCCAGCGCAGCTTCAACCGCTGCTTTGCGCGTGCTGTCCGGCGGATTGTGGAGAGAAAGCGTGTTAATTGTTTGTTCTGCTCTGACGCTGGTAGTTGCTGTTTCAGCAGCTATGCTGTGCGGTTTAGTGACAGGTGGGACAGACAATTCAGCCGTAGCCGGGTTGTCTGACTGCGGTATTATCACTGGCACTGATACTTTTTGTGCTCCGGTCCGTGCATTAACCGTACGATCAGCCGCTATGTCATCTGGCTGGATTTCCCCCGCAGCCTGACTATTTCTGGTTTTCACTCTGGCAAGTGCAGCGTTGACTGTGTCCCGATCGCTGGCAGTAACAGCAAGTTTTGCCTGTTGGTGACGTTTCTCCCGTGCGAGTTTTTCTTTTTTGAGCCTGTCTTCGCGCGCTTCAAAACGAGCTTTAGCCTGAGCGGCATGAAGCGTTTCCTGATCAATAGCGCGTATTTCTGCTTTTTCCTGGCGAAAATAGTGCACAAGGGGAATGTTACTCGGGCATACCCAAGCACATGCACCACATTCGATGCAGTCGCTAATGTGGTGAGTACGGGCTTTCTGATGATCATTACCGCGACTATACCAGTAGAGTTGTTGCGGCAGTAGTTTTACCGGACAAACCTCGGCGCACAGACCACAGCGAATGCAGGATTGTTCAACAGCAGGTTTGCCAATTTCAGCTTCTGTAGGAGCCAGCAGACAGTTAGTGATTTTGATTACCGGAACGTCAAGCGATGGCAAAGTGAAGCCCATCAGCGGCCCACCCATTACAACTTTTGGCTCAGATTGTGGCCTGAGCCCTGCGTGATACAGAAGATGACTGACTGGTGTACCAAGCCTGCCCCAGACATTGCCGGGCTGGGCAATGGCTCCCCCCGTCAGGGTTACTACCCGTTCAGTGAGTGGCTCACCATCAATAATCGCGCGTTTTACGGCAAAGGCGGTAGCTACATTTTGCGTCAGCACACCGATGTCGGATGAGTGCCCTCTGTGAGGTACTTCCCGGTTGGTAATGATTTTGGCCAGTTGTTTAGCGCCGCCTGAGGGGTATCGAGTTGGAATGATTTGTAGCTGTAGTTCACAGCTTCCCGCCAGCGCTTTTTCCAGCGCGTGGATAGCGTGTGGTTTGTTATCTTCAACGGCGATTACAGTACGTACCGGCTGTAAAATCCAGGCGAGGATACGGCAGCCTTCTGCCACTTCTTCTGCATGCTCCTGCATCAAACGGTCATCGGCAGTGATATAAGGTTCACACTCCGCCGCGTTTATTATCAGAGTATCGATATTATGCTGCCCCAGCTCCAGTTTCACGCCGGTAGGAAATCCCGCACCTCCAAGCCCTGCTATGCCAGCCTGGTGTATCCGGCTGATGAGGTCACCACGACGATGGCATTGATAATTGAGCAACGGCTGGCGTTCTGTCCAGCGATCCTCCCCGTCTGCCGCCAGAAAAATACAGAGTTCACTCAGGCCTGACGGGTGGGGCGTCATATGATGCCCGACAGACTCGATGATTCCGGAGGTGGGTGAGTGAACCGGCAGCAGGTGTCCGCATCCTGAAGTGAGCGGCTGGCCGCGCAGCACGCTTTCACCCGGTCTGACACAGATTTCACCTTCGTAACCAGTATGCTGTATAAGCGGTATAATAAAGCGTCGTGCCAGCGGCAGATGGCGCAGGGGGGCACTGTTAGACAATGTTTTCATTTCTGGCGGATGGATGCCCCTAGGGAAATCCCAGCGCTTTCTTTTATTAAACAGGGTGAAAGGATTAAACATAATTATCTGCAGAAATAATCCGCAAAGGAATGGTGTCCATTTTCCATTTCCATTTCCAGTTAGCAGGAGTGGCTGGGACCGGATGCATCTCAATGCAGTCGGTCGGACAGGGAGCAACACACAAGTTGCAACCGGTACAAAGTGCGCCGATCACAGTATGCATGGCTTTGGCGGATCCAACAATAGCATCTACAGGGCAGGCATGGATGCATTTAGTACAACCAATGCAGCTGGCTTCATCAATGAGAGCGACTTTGCGCTCGGGCTGATGTGCACTATTTTCCCCGTCAGGGGGTTGTGGCTCTACACCCAGCAGCCCGGCAATTTTTAACATGGTTTTCTCGCCACCCGGCGCGCATTTATTAATAGCCTCATTATGATAGCCTACTGCATCTGCATAAGGGCGGCATCCAGGATAGCCACACTGCCCGCACTGGCTTTGAGGAAGCAGCGCGTCTATTTGATCGGTTATTGGATCGTTTTCCACCCTGAAACGTCGTGACGCGAAGCCAAGGAGGCTGCCGAATAGCAGACTTAGTACGCTCAGTACACCAACAGCAATCCATACACTACTCATCAGAATTTAACCAATCCGTTAAAGCCCATGAAGGCCATTGACATCAGACCGGCTGTAATGAGTGCGATAGCACTGCCTTTGAATGGTGCCGGCACATCGGCCAGCGCCAGACGCTCGCGTATGCCTGCGAATAAAACCATCACTAGTGAGAAACCGGTAGCGGCACTAAAACCAAAAAACGCGGCTTGCAGAAAATTGTAATTTTGATTAACGCTGAGAAGTGGTACGGCGAGTACCGCGCAGTTGGTGGTGATAAGTGGCAAAAAGATGCCCAGCACACGATAAAGCGCCGGACTGGTACTTCGCACGACCATCTCAGTGAACTGAACAACGACTGCAATCACCACAATATATGCCATGATGCGCAGCCAGGTCAGATCAAGGGGGACCAGGATAAAATGATTAATCAACCAGCCACAAATTGATGCCAGTGTAATAACAAAGGTAGTTGCAAGCCCCATCCCAATAGCTGTTTCCAGCTTTTTGGAAACACCCATAAAAGGACAAAGCCCAAGAAATTTCACCAGAACAAAGTTATTTACCAAAACAGTGCCGATAAATAATAACAAATATTCGGTCATGATTATGCCTGAAAAAGTGAAGCGATTTATTGTCAGTTTTCCTTCAGCTGCTGACAACAGTCTGCCAAAGGGTAATCTTTAAACTTGTCGGGTAAACCCTGTATCAATCATCATTGTGCTGTAACCACTACTAATACTAATATGACATGCAATATTATCAGTGAAAACGGGCCGGATCGATTGTTGTATTCAGGAAGTCGCGTTGTTGCTAGCATTGCATTGGGCGTCACTATAACAGCGGAAGCAGTATGCGCAGAACAATTTCATAGCCGTTAACATTTCGCCATTCACCCAATCAAGATAATAATGCAGCAGAAATTTTATGGTTGAAGAGCAGCGGTGTTAATTATTAAAGATTGCCAGCCATCATCTTATAATTATTTCTCAACATAATAAACGCGCTATTGTAGTAACAGAGTGTGCGTTTGAGCAACCTGCAATTCACAGTAATTTGATGGATTAAAATGAGGTATCACAAACTTTAACTCGTTATGTTTCACGGTGTTAAATGATGTCAGTGCCGTCAGAAAGATTATTGCTAAACCGTTATATCTCATCAGGTTAACTGGATGATTAAAACAAATGATCAGTAAATTAGTCTGATGCAGAAATCTCCTCTGAACCATGTTCAGTGGGGCACCCCAGGGCGCACTTCCTGTTTTCGCTACGATTGCTACTTGCGCTTTGTTATGCTTTCAATTTAAATCATCGCCAGCAAATAACAGGAGTTGTAATGAGCGATAAAATACGTACTGGTCTGATTGGATATGGTTTCGCCAGTAAAACCTTCCATGCTCCTTTGATTGCAGGAACGGCGGGTCTGGAGCTTGCAGCCATCAGCAGCAGTGATGCCAGAAAAGTATATTCTGACTGGCCTCATGTGCGGGTAGAGCAGGATCCACAAACACTGTTCGATGATCCTGCTCTTCGACTTATAGTAATTCCTACACCGAATGAAAGTCACTTCCCGTTGGCAAAAGCGGCTCTTAATGCGGGAAAACATGTTGTGGTGGATAAACCATTTACCGTGACATTGTCACAAGCGCACGAACTTGCAGCGCTGGCAGAGTCACGGCAGTTGTTGTTGTCTGTTTTCCACAACCGGCGCTGGGATAGTGATTTTTTGACGGTTAAAAAACTACTGGATGATGGTACATTAGGTGAAATTCGTTATTTTGAATCACATTTTGACAGATTCCGTCCAGAGGTTCGTCAGCGCTGGCGAGAGCAGCAGGGTGCAGGCAGCGGTATCTGGTATGATCTCGGGCCACATCTGCTCGATCAGGCATTACAGCTTTTTGGATTCCCTTCTGCGATTAACGCTGATCTGGCTCTGATGCGTCCCGGTGCAAAGGCCGTTGACTATTTTCATGTTGTATTAACTTACCCACAAAAACGAGTAGTGCTGCATGCCAGTTTGCTGGTGGCGGCTGGTACCGCACGTTTTCAACTCCACGGTACAGGTGGCAGCTATATCAAATATGGCCTTGACCCTCAGGAGGATTGCCTGAAGTCAGGTATTTTTCCGCCTCAGGAAAAATGGGGCTTTGATGATAGCGATGGTTTACTGACTCTCGCTGAGGGTGAAAACAGGGCAGAGAAGCGTCTGGCGACCATTTCTGGCAATTATCCTGCCTATTATGCAGCTATTCGGGATGCGCTTCGTGATGGGGGTAAGAACCCGGTTACTGCGGCTGAGGCTATTGCGGTGATGGAGCTTATTGAACTGGGTGTGCAATCGGCGGAAAGAGGCCAGACGATTTCCTGCAAATGATGGCTGTCAACGATGAAAGAGACTGAAGCGCCGGTTGGAAAATGCCGGCCGAATTATTAGTAACCTTCTGACCGGCAGATGCAGCTATACAACTGCAACTGCATCCTGAGCCGGGTTTTGTATTCATGCTGTTTGGGATACCACTAACCACTCCTTTGTGGTGTTCAGCTAATATCCTTCTGATAGTGCCTGCCTTGATTATCTGCTGTGTATTTCTCCTGCTGATGCCGCATAGCCTTACGCTTGCATAACGCCGCCTTTTCTGTATTGCTGAGAAAGGCAATCTTCAGTCCGTTTTCCTGCGCCATATGAATTTCAGCCGGGCTAAGCCCCGCTTCGGGAGCAGCAACTTCATATTCATAGGGCAGATCAATACCTTCAACCGCAGGATCATCGGTACAAATCGTCGCCAGTATCCCGTGGGCGAGGAAATCACGAAGCGGATGCTGATTCAGGTATTTTATGGTACTGGTCTGAAGGTTCGATGTCAGACACGACTCTATGCCAATCTGGCGTTCTGCTAGCTGGTCCATCAATACACGGTCTGTTATGGCTTTCACTCCATGGCCAATGCGCTGTGCACTTAGATCATTTATCGCCTGCCAGATACTCTCTGCTCCTGCGGATTCACCTGCATGGACAGTAATATAAAATCCGGCATCACGAGTCTGTCTGAAGTGGCCGGTGAATTCACTGCCGGGGAAGTTCAGTTCATCACCAGCCAGATCGACAGCGGTAATTTTATCGCGGAAAGCTAAAAAGCTATCGAGTTCACGCTGGCAGGCTTCTGGGCCAAACGTGCGGCTCATTATGCCAATCAGGCGAACTTCTGTACCATATTGTTGACAGCCAGCCCTTATGCCATCAATTACCGCTTCAACTACACCGTGCAGTGGCAGCTGCTGGTGCATTGCCATATATCCGGGGGAGAAGCGGAGTTCAGCGTAATCAATCCCTGCTCGTGCGGCATCAGCAACGTTTTCCATTGCTACGCGATGGCAGGCATCCAGTGATCCTAAAACTTTCACGCCCCAGTCAAGCTTTTGTAAAAACTTCAGAAGGTCGGGCTCTTTCTCCAGCACCTGAATATGAGGACGCAGGCTCTCCAGGTCGGAGGCGGGCAGCGCAATATTGAATTGCTGTGCTAATTCAATGATGGTCTCAGGGCGAATATTTCCATCAAGATGACGGTGGAGATCGGTCACTGGAATTGTATGATCAATCATCAGAAACTCCTTTCAGAGGGTATGCGGGCGTCATCGTAAAACAATTTATTCTGTGTTGCCAATGGATAAAGCGGGGGAGCAGATAAAATAAGGGGGCAATGCTGGCAGCAGTTCAGGGGGTTAATGCGGCTAAATAAACCGGGCATTCACCACTTCGGGGCAGGACATCTGACCCGAAGTGGCAGGAGTATTAATTTGATGGGGGTTGTGATGTTGTTTTACCGAAGATAAAGTCGTTAATAAACTGGTCCAGCGGCATTTTTTTATTGTTCAGTGTGACTTCACCGTTACTGTAGTGCAGCTCGCTTAAAATGCTATTATCCTGCTGAACAGTCAGCTTTGATATTTCTTCCATAGACGTAAAGCGTGGTAGTAGCGTCTCTGCAAGTCTGGTAGCTTCATCCTGGCTTTTTCCATCAGACATGTTGAAACGTGTGATGGCTTCTTTGACCATATCTAAAGAAATTTTAAGTTTCATAGTGAGCAGCTGAACCAAATCCTGAAACTTTATTGCTGCCACACCTTTCTGGCCTGCCTGCCCAGCTTGGGAATCTTTTAAATGCGCACTGAGGTTGAAAATACTCTCGCCTTTATCATTTTTCCATTTCAATGCAGCAGTAGTCAAAACTGGTTCGTCTTTTAAAACCAACAACATATTATTGCCTAATATTTGTAACATTTTCTCATCTGATGTCGGGTCATCAATACGGGTATCAGCGAGCAATTGCTGTCTGTCACGAAGGTAACTTTCGAAAGAAGATTTTAGTAAAGTCGGGTCGATTTGTGAGATGCCTAGGTCAAAGTTTACTGTACCTAAATCCTGTCCACGGATATTGATCGAGTCAATACTGTAAGCAAACGAGGCGGCAATTTTTCCCCCATCTTCGGCTACCTTAGTAGCAACTCTCATTCTGTCTAATACAAGTATTTTTGTGTTGCCCATACTGGTTGTTGTATCTTTTAAAGTAATCTCCTGATTTATAAAAGGAATTTCACCAAGGCCTGGGGAACTGCTCCCCTGAAAACGTAAACCATCAAGCGCAAACTGAATAGGTCCAAGAAGAGTTGACCCTGATGCTTTAGTGCTTAATAGCAGACTATCTGTTGTGCCGTTATAATCTAATCTCTTTTCATGGCTATTCCAGACAAAGGTAAATCTGCCTCCGCTGAAGGACAGATCAAAACTCTGTTGTAGTTCATGCGCATCAACAGGAATAAAGTTAACATCAGTGCGGCTGTTGCCAGCGTAACTAATAGAGGTTTCGCTGGTAAAAAACGGTTTGCCTTTAGTTAGCGTAAATAGCGTCTTAACCAGATCTGTATTTTGCAACTCGGTGCCAATGCTGGCCATGGCGGGAATAAAGTTGATTTTTTTGAGTTTTGCAAATGGAAAAGGACCATGATCAATCGTTGCTTTAAACGAGATAGTCTGGCCGGGTTTGAGTAGTTCGCCGCCATTTGAACCGGGTTGCAGGAGAAGCGTTGCATGGCTGCTAAATACGCCACGCTGGTAATCTGTTATCTTCAGACTTAACTGCTCTTCAGGAATTTGGGTGTTAATCCAGTTGGATATACCCTGAACCGCCTGTTCGCGATTTTCTTCCAGTTTTTTTCCTGTAAACCAGGCACTGCCGGTCCAGGCTATACCAACAACTACTATCACTCCGATAGCGATTTTAATTTTTTTCATCGTCATTTAGTCCTTAAGTAATAATGCACACCGATGTGTCGTCCTAAAATAATTGGCTACCATCTGTAAAATAGTCTGAGGAACAATATCATAAATAATAACAAGTTGTGAGGATGGTTTAATACATTCAGATCGGGCTGTAGTCCCTCAATTTATGAGTCCGAAATTAGTTAATAAGCTGCTCAGTTAATCGGATTAAAAACCCAGGCGAGTTGCCCGTTCCCACAAACAGTTACTGGAAATTCATTGGCCGCGATAAAACAGGATTCTCCGGCCGCCAGTATGAGCTGATTATTTCCTTTTGTGATGGCGGCTTCTCCTTTTGCACAGAAAAAAATGGTTGCACTGGGTAAAAAGATATCAATCGGATGGGTGCTTAATGTATGAAGGTTGAAGGAGAAATCCTCTGCCGGAACAGGAAAATCAAGTATATTATTTTGCCGCTGAACTGGTTGTATGCAGAGCGTATTTACAGGACGAGGAATGAATTTTAAATTAGCCAGTAACTCGGGAATATCAACGTATTTTGCTGTCAGGCCGGCTCGCAACACGTTATCTGAATTGGCCATTACTTCCATGGCAACACCGTGCAGATAAGCGTGGGGTGTGCCAGCTGAAAGGAACATAGCTTCGCCCGGTTGCAGGATAATGACATTTAAAAGGAGGGGTGAGAAGAGGCCATTATCATCAGGATAATCAGTGGCAATAGTGCGGATAGTCTCCCAGGGTTCCCCTTGCTGATGCGCTAATTCAGCTTTTAGCACTTTTAGTGCATGGGATTTACTGCTGGCCGTCATCGACAGCAGGCCAGAAAACAGCTGACGAAGGTTTGTTTCATCAGGTGTGCTTATAAAGCTGGCAATAGATGGATGGGCATTCTCAAGAGGCTGCAAAAGCGAGACCATTTGTGCTAATTCACGAAAGCCGTTTATCGCTTTAAAGGGTGTCAGGGCAAATACCAGCTCGGGCTTATGGTTAGCATCTTTGTAGTTACGTTCAGCAGCATCCAGCGCGATTCCTGCTGCATTCTCACGGGCAAATCCAGTTTCAGCTGCTGCTTTGTCGGGATGTACCTGAATGGAAAGAGGTTTTGCAGCGCAGAGTATTTTAAACAGAAAAGGCAGTTCGCCAAAGTGCCGGGCACAGCTCTTACCTAATATTACCTCAGGATTTTCATCGATTATTTCACGCAGCGAGTACCGTTGCCCTGCTATTTCAACCTGAGAGGGAGATTTTGGATGTGCGCCCATCCACAGTTCAGCCATCGGTTGATCAGGAAAGCTGGTAATACCATAGAGCTCTGTCAAGGCTGTTTTACTACCCCATGCATAATTTTGCAGCGAATTAATTAATTTTCGCATAATAACTTCAACTCCCTTAGTAAAATTAATCGCATATATTTAAACAGAAAGTGGCTAAAAAGGCATCGAGACAAAGTATCCTGTATGCTGATGTTCCTGTTTGACGTATTTTATAATGCGTATTCGACATACCTCATCATGTTGTTTTACAGGAGAAAGTGATGATTACCAGCCGTACTGAAAAAGATGCTATGGGCGCTATAGAAGTACCTGCTGAACGATTATGGGGTGCTCAGACACAGCGTTCACTGTCCCATTTTCACATCTCAACTGAAAAAATGCCCTGGGCGCTGATTCAGGCACTGGCTTTAACTAAGCGAGCAGCGGCAAAAGTTAATCATGATCTCGGCTTGTTATCGGCTGATCATGCTAAAGCTATTATCTGTGCAATCGATGAGCTGCTCAGTGGTCAGTATACACAGGAATTCCCTCTTTCAGTCTGGCAAACGGGCTCTGGTACTCAAACTAACATGAATATGAATGAGGTGCTGGCTAACCGGGCCAGTGAAATTCTGGGTGGTGAACGAGGCATGCTACGGCTGGTTCATCCTAATGATGAGGTTAACAGAAGTCAGAGTTCTAATGATGTCTTCCCCACGGCCATGCACGTTGCTGCTGTGACAGCACTTAAAGAAGATCTCATTCCCCAGTTATGCCATTTGACTCAATGTCTTCATGGTAAGTCAGAGGCTTTTTTTGATGTCATTAAGATTGGTCGCACTCATTTGCAGGATGCGACGCCCCTGACGTTGGGTCAGGAGATTTCTGGCTGGGTAGCAATGCTGGAGCACAATCTTAAACATATCGAATCGTCTGTTCCTCATCTTAATGGACTGGCATTGGGAGGAACGGCGGTTGGAACAGGGCTAAATACCCATCCCGAATATGCCCGGCGTGTTGCCAGTGAGCTGGCAGCATTAACTAAACAGCCTTTCACCAGCTCTGACAATAAATTTGAAGCGCTGGCAACCTGTGATGCACTGGTGCAAGCTCACGGCAGGCTGAAGGGGCTGGCAGCATCACTGATGAAAATTGCTAATGATGTGCGCTGGCTTGCTTCCGGTCCTCGTTGCGGTATTGGTGAAATTACTATTCCAGAAAACGAGCCTGGCAGCTCAATCATGCCCGGTAAAGTCAATCCTACCCAGTGTGAGGCTATGACTATGATCTGTTGTCAGGTTATGGGCAACGATGTGGCAATTAGCATTGGCGGTGCCTCTGGTAACTTTGAGCTTAATGTTTTTCGACCTATGATCATTCACAACTTCCTGCAATCTGTAAGACTACTAGCGGATGGTATGGCAAGTTTTAATCACCACTGTGTAGCAGGTATTGAACCAAATCGTGAACGAATAGCCCAGCTGCTTAATTCCTCCCTAATGTTAGTCACCGCACTTAATACTCATATTGGCTACGATAAAGCAGCGGAAATTGCCAAAACCGCTCACAAAGAGGGGTTAACTCTAAAAGCTGCTGCGCTGAAATTGAAATATTTGACTGAAGATGAGTTCGATAAATGGGTGGTCCCGCAGACGATGGTTGGAGCTGCACCACCATTTTCATCAAAAGGCTGATGGAATTTGCTGATTACAGAACAGATGTAAGCGCGGGATTAGCGGCCAGAGCTTTTCAGCATCAGGTTTATAGCGATGACTTACACGGCTCTGGTCATAATCCAGAAGTTCACCCATTACCGGTATCTGGCTGGCGTCAGGACAAAGAATTACTAAAGGGGAGGGGCAGGCCAGCTGGACCTGTTTTTGTTCACTTGCCCGCCATATACGGGCAACTGGCTGAACTTTAACTGGGCGGCGGATTTTTAGCTGTGCACTGGCGGGTAATGCGTCTAATAGCGCTATTTCCCGCTGTACCTGTTCTGCCCACTGTTCGCGGCTCCATGGCGCAACGGCGCGTCCGCGTTTAAGGCTCTGTAACAATTTTTCCCGCAACTCATCACGTCTGACTCTTTTGATGATCTGTTTGTTTGCCCAGCCAAAGCGCACGCTATCAGGTGCCTCTAATAAGGTAATACTACGATAAGCATTAAGAGTAATCAGACCGGGAAGTTGCTGATGGACGAAATCAAAACGTGATTCAGCGGCAATGCCAGACTCGACAGTGATGATGTGTTCCAGACGGGCTTTTAGTTGATTAATATCAGCTACGAGGAGTTGCAGGTCATGCATTACCGTGGGAGATGTTTCCAGGCAGAGAGCTCCGGGTAATCTTACCGCTGCTTTAGTACTGCGCTGTTCTGATTGTTGTTGCATAAAGAGCAGCGCAAAGTGGCTGACTGCCCGATCAAGGGCGGCTATGGAAAGGTGCTGAGTGACGGAGATTGTTGTCAGCGGATGATGTTCCTGGCCTTTGAGTACGGCAGGCAATTCAAAAACTCTTGCCGCCAGCAGACGCGGCTGATGAAGGAGTTCACCAAACAGAGCAAGTTGTTGTGTCAGCCTGGTGACGCACTGGTGCATCTGCTCAATTGCCTGATATCGGGACATTATTCTCAGCACCTTTTTAGTTACAACATACAAAAGGAGAGAACAGTATACAGAAGAGGCAGAACATGTAAACTCTTCAGCAAAACATTGTCACAAACCAGCAGACAATAAAATCGACAGGGGGCATCATAACGTCTGCATTTCGAAGGCTCAGCAATATTCATAAAGAATCATGCGGGGCCTCTTCTCTGCCAGGAAAACAGTAGCAAACCTGCCTGACCTTTCAGAGTCAGTCAGGCGCACTGTTTTATTATATTATTGAGATTTATCAACCTTGATCCCAAGCGCCATATACATTTCCTCCCGGATAAGGCCAGTTACCAGCAATTGACCCCATGTTGATAATATGGCCATGGTTACGCGCAACCATACCAGGCAGCAGAGCCCTCGTCATATACACCAGACCTTTATTATTGGTATCGATCATCTCTTCCCAGTCTTCAATACTGGCTTTATGAGCAGGCTCTATTCCCAAAGCCAGCCCGACATTATTTATCAAAACATCAATATCATGCCATTCTGCTGGCAGGCATTTAGGCACTTGATCAACAGAATCACGCTGGCTAACATCGAGTTGTAACGCTAACAAATTCTCACCAAGTTCATTTTTTAGCTTATCCAGGCGCGACTGACGACGTCCACAGGCAATCACTCTGTGTCCCTCCGCGATGAAACGCCGGGCCATATTTTCACCAAAACCTGCTGTAGCACCGGTGATAAAAACAACCATTTAACTGTTCCTTACTATATTTTTGCTCAGATAATTTCTTAACATTAGCATATGCGGCTTATTAAGAAATTCTGGTTTTAACTGCTGGGATTAAGTTAATGCAGGCAGTGGTATTGCCAGTAGGGCTATATCATTGCAAATTGTAATAAAAAATGCTTTAAAATAGTTATATGTCACATTTAATCGTCTGCCTCCCCTGCGCTATGACCTGACTAATTCATTGTATCTAAATTGAATAACGGTAATTCAGGGAAACGAGAATCAGCTAATTTCTGCAGCAAAATGGTGATGAACCGTTACTTTGTTACATCTGCTCCTTCTATGGTACGGTTAACCAGTAGCACGGTATTCTGCTTTGATAGAAAAGGCTATAAGCTGTGTGAAGAATGCACGTATGCGCACTATGGGCTGCCTTATAACAGTCATCAAGTCTTCCTGATCAATCCAGACAGATCAGGCTGTTTGTTACTGAGGAACAAAATATGGAAATTATGAAGCCATTACCTCCTTTTACATTTGAGACCGCTAAACGCAAAGTCCGTCTGGCTGAAAATGCCTGGAACAGCAGGGACCCTGAACGAGTTTCTCAGGCATATACTGTGGATACGCATTGGCGTAATCGTGCTGAGTTCGTCAATGGGCGAGGTGAAGTGATTCAATTTTTGCAAAGAAAATGGAATAAAGAACTCGATTACCGACTTATCAAAGAACTGTGGGCGTTTAACGCGAATAAAATTGCAGTACGCTTTGCGTATGAGTGGCATGATGATTCCGGTAACTGGTACCGAAGCTACGGAAATGAAAACTGGGAATTTAATGGCGAGGGGTTAATGATAGTTCGCTTTGCCTCCATAAATGATAAACCTTTAGATGAGTCTCAACGCTGTTTCTTATGGCCACAAGGAAAGCGACCCGATGATCATCCTGAACTAAGTACTTATGATTTTCAGGAATTGTAACCGATTAGTACTATATATGCTTGGCTTGGAGTATCGGTAAAGGTTTACTCATTCTCACAGGAATCCGCGCTCTTTTATTATCACTCGGCTATGAACAGAACTTTATCTTAAGAGCAGGCCAGCTTCCATATGTTATAACTGCACGAGTTGACATAGTGGCCATGTCGATTTTTCGAATAATTCAAAGCACTAAACTATGGTGCCACCAGAAATGGCAATATTAAGCATTTGCAGATGAGGCATCTTCATGGTGCACGGTTAGCCAGCACACAATCGCATCGTTTAATAGTGTTAATTCCTGACTTATTTTTTGCCACATTTTAATAATCTTTTGTTTATCCGGTACTGATCCACGGCAAGAGGTCTCCATTTGACGGCACAAATGTTCGATTTGCGATGCATTGATTATCTGCATCGCTCCGGCCAGACGGTGGGCACATCTGGCTAATTCTAACCAGTTGCCTTCCTGCAGATACTGATCAGCGTTTTTAATATCGTTTAGATTACTATCCAATGTGGTAGAAAGTAATTCTCTTATTAATGTTTTGTCATTTTGAGTCAGAGTCAGTAATCCTGCGATATTGAGCACATTTTCTAGTTTAGCCTGCGATTCATCATCGGTATTTGGTGAAGGCAGCGTATTCATCTGTAAATGAAGCGCCGCTTTGTCCAGTAATACCCTCAACTGCGGTAGTTGAAGTGGTTTAAACAGACACTCGTCCATGCCAGCCTCCAGGCACCGACTGCGCTCTTCTGGCCACGCATTGGCGGTAAGCCCCATAATGAATACGGGCGTAGTCTGATACGTTCGGATAAGTTTGGTTAATTCCAGTCCATCCATATTAGGCATACTAATATCGGTTACGACCAGATCGAACGGATTAGTTTGCCAAAGTGCCCAGCCCTGTTCGCCATCTTTGGCTTCGGTAACAATATGACCAAGATGTACAAACTGGCGTTGCAATAACAGACGATTGGCAGGATGATCGTCCACGATCAATACGCGCATTGATGGTGAAGTGCCGCTCTTTATCCTGGGGACGACTGGCTCTGACGTTTCGTTGCGCACACGGGCAGCGACCGGAATTGTGAACTGTACTTGTGTACCTGAATTAAGCTTGCTGGTCATAGTGATAGTGCCATCCATCATCCCAACAAGTTGCGAACAGATTGCCAGCCCCAATCCAGCTCCTCTTTGTTTACGTCCATCCTGAGTCTGTGACCACGGTGCAAACAACTCTCTCTGCTCATCGTCGGCGATACCACGTCCGGAATCTTTCACTGTTACAGTCAGCCATACATGTTGATGATCGCGCTTCTGGATAGCCAGATCGACACAGACACTGCCCTGATCAGTGAATTTTATTGCATTACTGACCAAATTGGAGAGTATCTGGCGAAATCGTAATGGATCGATGAATACCTGCCAAGGCAGGAGTGGGGGCATCTGACACCGCAATGCCAGTGATTTTTGACGTGCCAGCCCCTCAAAAACACGCAAAACGGGTGGCACCAGGACGTTGGTATGTACCCACTCGGGCGTAAGCTCAAGACGTCCTGACTCAATACGAGCCATATCGAGTATATCGCCGATCAATCCCATTAATGAGCAAGCCGATTCCCAGGCGACTCGAACTGGCTCCATCTCATCCTGTGCTTTACCCGGCGTGTTTACTGCCAGCTCTAGCAGGCCGATGATAGCGCTGACTGGAGTGCGAATCTCATGACTCATGGTAGCAAGAAAAGTACTTTTAGCCCTATTAGCTTGCTCGGCTCGCTCTCGTGCTTCGAGCAGTTCTCTAGTAAGTTCCTCCTGCTCAGTGACATCGACCCAAGTGCAGATCAATCCTGCTATATTCTGGTTGTTATCAATATAAGGTACAGCATAATGTACCACTTGGTGGTTCTTCACACCGTCGGAAAGTGACATTGGCTGGGCAGAAGAGCTCTTTTTATTGTTCCGTGGGGCAAAGCAGCTACAGCTCTCATTCCATAATGGATGTAGCAGATGCTGCGGTTCTACCAGTGATGTCTGCAATACGCGTGGTGATACATTGATAAAAAAGTCATGCCACGCTTGATTACAAAGCAGAAGTTTTCCCTTAATATCAACAACATAAATAGGAAGAGGGACAGTATTAAGAAGCGTATCACTAAACTGGAGTTGTGACTGTAACCGTAACTGCGCCCGATGGCGAGCTGTGATTTGGCGCAAAAGCAAGTAAATCCATATCAGCGAGATAATCACTACCGAGGTGGCAATGCCCGTTACTAATAAAAATTGAGTGCGATAAACTCCCCAGCTACTCAGTGGTACATCCGGGCGTGACTGCCAGCGGATGATGATGTTAGCGATTTCGCTGGCAGGAATGTCCGAGAGACTTTTGTTAAGAATGCTAAGCAGTTCTGGTTGATCATTTCGGACAGCAAAAGCAATTTCAGCAGGTGCCTCACCAACACGCCGGTTAATACGCAACTGACCGCGGTAAAAACGGTCAATCATATAGCTAGCTCCGATAAGCGTATGCACAGCACCGTCTACTTTGCCATCGGCTACCAGCTGCAGGGCAAGGGTAATGTTATCTACTTTTTGAAAACGGATATTAGGATAATAGCGCTTTAATTCTGATATCAGGGGATTACAACCCAGAATAGCGAGCTGGGCATGGCCCCTGAGTGAAAGGGGTTCATCAATACCAGAGCGAGTAATGATGATGTAAGGAGTACTAATATAGGGTCGTGTGAAACTCACTTTGTCATCGTGTTGGAAAAATTCCATACCCCCTGCAAAGTCTGCTTTGTGCTCGCTCACCATAGTCAGGCTGCTTTGTACAGAATCTACTGCAACAGGTATAAAGTTGATGCCAGTACGCAATCGAATCAGACGAATGACGTCTGCTGCAATACCGTAAAAATTACCCTGCGGATCAATCATTGTGACGGGAGCAAAAAGTGAAGCAATTGCAATGGATACGGTTGGATGTGCTTTAATCCAGTTTTCTTCCTGGGCACTCAGAGTAATGCGATGCCTGATATCCAGCATTTCACTGCCATTACTCCAGTGATGCATGATTATCTGGTTTTGGGAGTCAGGAATGGCAGCCAGTGCCTGGTTAATGACCCTTAGCAGAATAGGATGTTTGCGGTTTAACAGAAAACCTAAACCAATATCGTGCCCAAAATAGACCTCCTGCATGACCAGTATATTGTTGTAGTTGCGGTCAATCTGGTAAGCAGCATTAATTAGACTGCCAACATAAAAGTCATTTTCTCCAAAAGCGACTGAGGAAAGCGCCTGTTCATCGGTAGCATAGCTAGTAATCTGTGCACCGGGGAAAACAATTTTCAGCCAGCTGTCTCCTGAATACCAACGAGCAACAGCAAGCTTCATGCCCGGTTTATACTTCAAGCTCTCGCTTGATTTTCCTTGTTTATACACCAGCACAGGGTGGTCATGTATAAAGTTGATACTTTTTTGAACCAGATTGCCATAGGCGTAAGGTTTGTATTCCTCGGGATCTACGATCAGATCTATCTGATCATGGGCTAGGGCACCGAGTGCACTTTCCTTATTGCTAAACAGTATGATCTGTGTATTTAAGCCAAGATACTGGGCCACCAACTTAGTATAGTCTGCACTGATGCCCTGATAGGTTCCGTCGCGGGTTAAAATAGCTAATGGCTCTGCCGTTTCCCAAACTCCAACACGCAATACCCGCTTCTCCTTTAGCCAGTTCCAGCTCAGATCGTCCAGTGGAAAAAAACGTCTGCTGTAGTTTTCGCGGCTGAGAAGATTAAATCTTTGCGCAGATGAAGCATAGTCATCTGCACTACAGATAAAAGATATCTGATAAAGCAGCGCAAAAACGAAAAGGAGAGTTTTTCTCATTTTCAGTCTAGGTGATTGCGCCGGGCAAAATCGATCAGCGCAAGGGTGCTATCTAGCTCGAGTTTGATCATCATCCGGGTTTTATAGGTGCTGACAGTTTTGTTACTGATGTGCATACGCTGAGCAATATCAATTACCCGCTGGCCCTGAGCAAGATAACGTAATACCTGAAGTTCACGGCTGGAGAGCGATTTGAGTGCTTCAACCTCTTTTCCTGGATGCATATAGGATGCTCCATCTTTGCGCCTGAGAGGAAAATAGCTGTAACCAAGCTCCATCGCGCGAATAGCATTGCCCAGTTGTTCAAGATTATTACGTTTGCTGACGAAGCCGTCAGCGCCAATACTCATACAGCGGCTCAGGTAATGCTCATTATCCCTCGCGGTAAGCACCAGCACTCCTCCACGAAAGCCAGCTGCCCGCACTTTCTCTATGACTTCTATGCCACTTAGTGAAGGAATATCCAAATCGACAATCACCAGATCAGGATTATGTTGACGAATAAGCTGTAGCGCTTGTAATCCATCCTCCGTTTCAGCAACTACCGAATGGTGTTTTTTTTCCAGTACAAGCCGGATAGCCAGTCGGGCAACGGGATGATCATCAATAATAATAACATTAGCCATATCAACTCCGTAAAAATTCAATCCTGAAAACTAATAAAATAATGTCACAACCCGAACACGCTGTAAAAAACAAATCTCGTATTAGAAGCGATATTACCCTGTTCTTTTCTTCATGTAGTCATTTTCATTCAATCCGCGTCTGAATATCTGTAGGTTATTGAGCATGATTCTGATTATCAATGCCATATTTCATTTTGGTTTGCTTTTATGCAAATCTTTTTAAGAAGGTAGTCTGGTCTCCTATACGTGCAATCATATTGTCATGATGATTAATAATAAATTTAATCTTTAACCAGCTAATTAATAAAGATAATATCGAAAAGCCATCGGAATTTTTGCCATACCGTAATCTAATGTTAAAAGCAATAACTATCTAAAAAGAGATTCTAAGAATGATCAGGTAGTTTCCTTAGGCGTGATAGTACCCGGCATGCAAACAGCGATGATAGGCTAAAACTGACGCAACAGGCTTAATCAAAGGATATCTGGTCAAAGTTAGTTTAATACAACTGAAAAAATGCAGGTAATATCTTATGTAAAACGCATAATTTATTTGTCAATTTTTGAAAAAATTTTACTGGTATAATTTATAGATAGATAGTAAACAAGCTTGTGCATGAGGATTTTTAACTGCACCAGTGATGAAAAGTGGTTTTGCTACTCTTCAAATCAGTAAGCGGCACCTGAGGTGGTCGTCTTAATAGCAGGCGGCGGCATTATATTGAATGCCATGATACGCATCAGCAGTATCTGATGTAAGATGATGTACTGGATTTGCTCGCTCTGAGCCAAAATACAGATAAATAAAGTACTGGCTAGTCTGTCGTGACAGCCGTAATTAATATGCAACTGTTATCATAACATATTCATTCACAACACTATATGTAAGAGAAGTAAATATCAACATTATGTTGATAATATTTTATTAAAAAGTTAATATACTGTTTTATTTTTCATTATTAACAGCAACAGGCATAACCATAATACACAGTCTCACTTTTATACATATCAACGGTTAGTATTAATGATTTCATATTGTTATTGCGTACAAGGATAGTGTGAAATCAGAGTTGTTACTTTTTTCAATAACAACTACGAGATATAAAATACAGTGGCAGGTTAATCTGGTCAAACGCCGATGAGATCTTAAATTTTATACCTGTTTTAATGTTTGGAGTGTCAAACATCAGGACTGGAATATAATATATCTACCTTCCATCTTTCAATACAACATTCTGATATATATTGAATGGTATCGCCATTAGTATCTGTTTTCTTTATATTTTTAGTAACAAAAACGTATTATTTTTCACAGATTATGTTATTTTAGATACATCGAATGACGTATTTTAGTTTAAGGAATTGGTAATTATTTTTGCCGGAATAGCCAGCGTTATCAATTTCTTAAAAACATCAACAAGGCTTTCCGCCAAAAGCCGAGTTCCTTAGTTCAGCCAGGCAGTGTGTTTATCTGCCTGCTCGTTTTGCCTTGACTTTTTGTTTAATGCGCTCTCCGATTTTACTGTCAATATTGTGCCAGTAGTCAAAAGCCCGTGACAGCACAGGCTCCTCAACACCATTTAGCAGATGGCCTGCAACATTATCTACCAGCCGCTGGCGTGCCGCTTCATCCATGACTTTATTAATAAGTGCGCTGGCCTGGCCATAGTCGTCGTCTTTACGCAGGGTATAAGGGGCCCGAACCATGTCACCACTGGCAGGCCAGGTGGAGTCGGTGGGATAGTTTTCACCGTCAGCTTTGGGGCCGCCTTTGGAATTTGGCGCATAGACCGGATCACTGGCGTTTTGAATTCGCATCGCTCCATCTTTACTGTAACTGTGCACCGGTGACTGCGGAGCATTGACCGGGATTTGTTTGTAGTTAACGCCAAGACGGGCGCGGTGGGCATCGGCATAAGAGAAAATTCTTCCCATCAGCATCTTATCCGGACTGAGACCAATACCCGGTACAAGATTATTGGGTTCAAAAGCAGCCTGTTCGATCTGTGCATGATTATCTTCGGGATTGCGGTTCAGCACCAGCTTACCCACTTTAATCAGCGGATAGTCACTATGCGGCCATATTTTGGTAAGATCAAAAGGATTAAAACGGTAAGTCTCTGCTTCTGCAAAGGGCATGATCTGCATATAAAGAGTCCAGCTGGGAAATTCCCCTTTTTTGATGGCATTAAACAGATCACGTGTGTGGTAATCGCTATCCATCCCCGCCATAGCATCAGCATCATTCTGAGTCATGAATTGAATACCCTGATCAGTTTTAAAATGATACTTGACCCAGAATTTATCTCCGCGGGCATTTACCCACATATAAGTGTGACTTGAATAGCCATTCATATGCCGCCAGCTTTTAGGAATGCCGCGATCTCCCATCAGCCAGGTAACCTGATGCGCTGTTTCTGGCGACAGCGTCCAAAAATCCCACTGCATGTTATGGTCGCGTAAGTTGTTATCCGCGCGTCGTTTTTGTGAACGAATAAAATGCTGGAATTTCATCGGATCACGGATGAAAAATATGGGAGTATTATTTCCCACTAAATCGTAGTTACCTTCACTGGTATAGAACTTGATGGCAAAGCCGCGGGGATCGCGCCAGGTATCCGGGCTGCCACGCTCACCAGCGACTGTGGAAAAACGTACCATGACTTCAGTTTCAGTATTAGGCTGAAATAATGCCGCCTTGGTATATTGGCTGATATCGTTCGTGACTTGAAAAGAACCAAATGCACCACTGCCTTTAGCATGAGGCTGCCGCTCAGGGATCCGCTCTCTGTTAAAGTTTGCCATCTGCTCGATCAGATAGTGATCATGTAATACTAAAGGACCGTCAGGTCCGACTGAGAGTGAATATTCATCACTGGCAACGGGAATACCAGCGTCTGTGGTTATTTTTTTATCTTCTTTATGATTCATAATTGTTACTCCTCCACCAACCAAAATTAGCAATTGAACAGACTATCTTAATGCAAGAGTTAGTGCATCTCTTTAGATGCTGTCACTTAATAAAGAGCTAACCTGTTTAGCATATTAAATTGAAAAATATGAAAAAATTCTTGCAATTTTTGGTCACTTTTAGCTGCCATTAATTTCCATAAAGATACAGAGTGATTTTCTGAAAACAACTCTCAGGGGTGCAGTTATTGTTAAAACTCAGCTATTAAATAGTAAATAGTAATTTGGAGAGAAGGCTCATGGCGATAGTGAATGGATTGAATTTATCAGATGACGAAGTCTGGCATGTCACAAGGTCTCATCGGATACCTGCTGCTTATATCGGTCACTACAATATTTTCGGCAGTGAAATTGATTCTGATTCTCCACAAAACAAAATGGCGCAGGCTGATGAAGTAATCGGGAACATCATTGGCAGAGAAATTATGAGCGATCAATATGCTGGTCTTCGTCAGTCACCTGCCTTCCACCGCTTGTCCTTACTTAACCTGGCGGTCAGGCAACATTACACGCAATGGTATCTATGCTACACCGATGCAGAGAAGGGGGGGCATGATACACCACCTGAAAATGATGGCGGTGTAGAGCGAATGCTACGTGAAGCACTGGAACAGTTGACACCATTTATGGAAATTACTTTTAGACTGATTACTCAGCTCAAAAAGGAGATGCGTAATTTCATTGATATTTTCCCCGGCGCCAGTATGCGTGATGAGATGTTATGGTCAGCGGAGAGTCGTCTTACGCTGAGTACAGGTTATCTGCTTTTACATTTTGAACGGCGGATGAGTGAGATGGAATTCAAATCTCAGTCAGCTGGAAAGGAGACGCTGGAAAAACGCTTTTTGCACCATTTTGCTAAGAATGCAGCGCTCAATTACTCTGTGAATCAGGCGTTATTACACATTAAAAAAATGGAACACTACCAGCATTTAACACACTCCATGCGGACCGCTGAAATTAGTATATGGCAGCTTCACATTACACTGTATCGTGCTTTACTGGCGGTGGAACCAGCATTTTTCACAATAATTTGCCACCGTTTAATTCGTTCATTATGCCAGAAAAACCGGCTCTACCGGCATGTGATTGCTCGCTAAAATGAGGCTGATGCTTCGAACAGTGTATGGTAAGCAAACTGCCACCCTAGTTCTGTTTTGATACTGCCTGTAATTTATTATAGTTAGGAAATTATAAAAATTTTTAGCCAAATCCTTCTTCCGCTTGTGAATCATACAGCCAGATACCACATATTTTATGTGACAACGTCATATTATTGCTGGTTTAAACCTGTATCTAAACTTATCATCAGATCTAATGATAAGTTTAGATGATGAAAGTGCTATTTTTTCCAATCATCGTCAGGAACAGACGGGAATGAAGTGCTTGCAGATGGTTGGCCAGATATATCTGATGGTTTTCATTAATGCCACCAGATATCGGAAGGTTAAGATCTGAGCTAATTATTTGAGATAAAATCAAAGGTAAAAGCGTAGAACAATGGTAGAGACAGAGCGATTATTACTCCGGCAGTGGCGCGATGATGATTGCCCGGTATTTGCCCGGCTGAATGCAGACCCGATAGCAATGCGTTACTTTCCGGGGGTACTGTCTGTGCAGGAAAGCTATGATCAGGCCGATAAACTGCGGTCGCTGGTTGCGAAACAGGGCTGGGGGCTATGGGCGGTGGAGCTCAAATTCACTGGTGAGTTTATCGGTATGACTGGCCTGCACTTGCAGGATACCGATAGCGGTTTTCCCCATGCTCCGCTAACAGAAATTGGCTGGCGTCTCTTGCCCAGCCATTGGGGGAAGGGCTTTGCACCTGAAGCGGCACAACGGGCTTTACGGTTTGCATTTGAGCAGCTGGATTTGAGCGTCGTGTACGCCTTTACTGCAAAAAGTAATACGCAATCTCAGAGGGTGATGATTAAAGCCGGCATGGAAAATACGGGTGAGGAATTTAATCATCCCAGGCTGAAAAGCGGGCATAAACTGGAGAGGCATTGCCTTTATCACCTGACAAAAAAGCGCTGGTTGATATCCAATGTTAACCATGAATGATGCTATTCTGAGTACGGGAATGAGGTTAAATAAAAGCATTTCTTCAAACAATTTCTGGCTGGCGGGTCTTTACCTTTATTTTGACCTTATTTATGCTGTTTCATGCAATTAAATTTACTTCCCGCCGGACAACCTGATGAAAGTGTTATTTTTTTTTCTGTTAGTCAGTAATGTATTACTCCTGTCGTCCTGTAGTAATCATCGTGATAATGAACCACCACAACAAGCCACCAGTGCTCATGTCATTCCAGAATTGAAGATGTCTATTCCGGCTTCTAACCTCTGTGATAATTCGGGAGGCACTCTTGCGCTGACTCGTCAGCTGGATGGAACATCAGTAACTGTGTGCCAGTTAGTCAATGGACGCCGCTGTGACGAATCAGCTCTGCTTTCGGGTGGCTGCCGGCATTAGTCGTTACGCTGAGGAGGGGCATCAGGAACCACTTTGTTAGGGCAGGTATTATTCTGCTGTAACTGATGCAGATTCTTAAGTGTAGTGACGGCGATGCTTTTCAGTGCATCAGAAGTAAAAAACGCCTGATGGCCAGTGAATAACACATTATGGAAGGCTGAAAGGCGGTGAAACAAATCATCCTGGATAATTTCATTCGATTTATCCTCAAAAAACAAATCACGCTCATTCTCATATACGTCCATCCCCAGAGAGCCGATCTTACCCGATTTTAAAGCCTCTATCGTTGCCTGGGAATCAATTAATCCACCACGGCTGGTATTGATAATCATTACGCCATCCTTCATCTGACTAAAAGCGTGAGCATCCAGTAGATGGTGATTTTGTGGTGTAAGCGGGCAGTGCAGGGTAATAATGTCTGATTGCTGAAATAGGGTGGTGATATCTGTATTTTCCACACCCAGTTCAGTAGCCTGTGGATTAAACATGGGGTCGCAGGCCAGCAGACGCATACCAAAACCCTTTAGTATTCGTAATGTTGCCATGCCAATCTTTCCGGTCCCGATAATTCCAGCAGTACGCCCATACATGTTAAAACCGATAAGCCCCTCAAGTGAAAAGTTAGCGTCACGGGTGCGTAGCCAGGCCCGATGGATGTGACGATTGAGAGTCATCATCATTCCAACAGCATGTTCCGCAACAGCTTCAGGTGAGTATGCAGGAACCCGGACAACCTGTAGTCCCCACCTGGATGCAGCTATTAGATCGACATTATCATAGCCCGCACAGCGTAGTGCGATATATTTTATGCCCAGCGCGGCGAGTTCTTTCAGTACCTCAACATCGGCATTATCGTTAACGAAGATACAGACAGCTTCACATCCGGACGCGTTTTTGGCTGTGCTTGCCGATAGCTGAAAATCAAAAAATTCCAGTTGAAAATTAAACTGTTGATTCATCTGTTCGAAATATCTTTTGTCATATTTTTTAGTGCTATAAATCGCTATTTTCATCAGTTTTCTCCTGTACATCGTCCTGGCATTCTGCGCCATAACGGCACAGATATTTATTAAAATAGTCAGACAGTAATATTAATTCACTACATAGCATCTATAGTGTAGAGATGCCTAAAATTCCACGGGTGCAACATTGCCTTCTGGCGACATTTTAGCGTTAATGCAGCCAAACAACCCCGCGGTGTGCATTTTGTGTAAAGTACCGACGCGGTTGTAGAATTTAACGTTTTGTTTTACCAATAAAATAATCAAAAAATTTATTATTTTATTACTCCTGGCACTTATAGAGGGCAACATCACTTACTGACGGAGGAGAAGGTGACAACTCAAAAACAACGCCCGAAATTATTAGAAAAAATGGCTTATGGCATGGGTGATGCGGGATGTAACATTGTCGGTGGTGCTGTGTTTCTGTTTCTTAACTATTATTACACAGATGTTTACGGTCTTAGTGCAGTAACAGTCGGGTTTATCTGGTTTGGGGTCAGAATGATTGAAGCAATTTCAGACCCGCTGGTTGGTGGGCTGGCTGACAGGACCAGAACACGCTGGGGTAAATTTCGGCCTTATATTTTGTTCTTTGCCCTGCCATATGCCCTCCTGTGTATATTAATGTTTACCCGCCCTGATTTCAGTGCAGAAGGCAAGGCCTGGTACGCGTTTATCACTTTTTTATTAATGTCGCTGGCTTACTCTTTTATTAATATCCCCTATGTTTCTCTGGGAAGCGTGATTAGCTATCACCAGGCCGATCGTGTAGCCTGCCAGTCCTGGCGTTTTATGGGTGTCGGGGTAGCAACCCTCATTTTAACACTATCGTTATTACCTATGGTGAGCTGGCTTGGCGCAGGCGACAAGGCACTTGGTTATCAGCGGTCAATAGCGTTGCTGAGTATGTTGGGATTAGCCATGTTTCTGATTTGTTTTTCACTGGTACGGGAACGGGTCAGGCCGGTGAGTACGATTAACGACACGTTGCGTAATAATCTGCGGGCAATGAGGCATAATGATCAGTGGCTGCCTCTGTTATTGGTGACCTTTGTTAATGCATTACCGGGTTTCATCCGAATGGCTGTAACGTTCTATTTTCTAAGATATGTAATGTCAGCCAGCGAAGGTTATATCACGTTGTTCATGAGCGCTGGCGTGGTGGGTATGATTATTGGTAGCGCCCTGGCCAGGCCGCTCAGTGATCGATTTTGTAAACTTTCTGTGTTTTTCTGGATTAGTCTTTTTCTCACTTTCTGGTCTGCCGGCATGTTTTTACTGCCCACTGATGCCAGCTTGTTATTTTTGCTGGTCTACTTTGTCCTGAATATCGTTCACCAGATTGCTCAGCCGATTAATTGGGCCATCATGGCGGATATAGATGATTATGGTGAATGGAAAACTGGTCAGCGACTAACTGGAATCAACTTTTCCTGTAATTTTCTCTCCATGAAACTGGGTATGACATTATCGGCCGTATTAGTAAACTGGATACTGAGTCAGGCGGGTTATCAGGAGGGTGGGATGAACGTCCAGTCTGAAACCACCCTTACTGGAATTCAGTCACTATTCTGCCTTCTGCCCGCTCTATGTTATCTGGCAACAGCGCTTTGTGTCAGATTATTGCGTATTGATCGTGTCCGAATGTATAAGATAGAAAGGGCATTAGAATCACGCAAAGCAGCCATCATTGACGGAGAATATCACTGAACAATGACCAAAGCACCGGCATTTGACTTTTTATAGTAATAGCCTGTGTTGAAAGGGGTGACTGTTTATAATCCAGAAAAGATTACATTAATAATCAATCCGTTGAATTTTCGATTTTATTCAGATGCCATCCACATGATGAGGAATTAGAGAAAGAAATAACGACATAATCTTTTTCGATGAGTGTTATTTTTACAATACCATTATCATTCGCACTGATACTACAATATTGTTTGTCGGCATTGGCCCACTCTTCCTCCTCATAGTGACCATTCTTGTCAATCAGATAACTTACTTTTAATTTCCAGTAGTCAAAGGGGGAGAAAGTTCCTGTATGATAATTAAAACTTTGATATTGTGAACAAAAACCAGGCTCGATGTTTGAAACGAGAATCTTCGATTCCCGTCCAGCCAGACTGCTTCGGTGGGTTACAGAAGCCATATTTATGACATAAGGTGTTTCATTGACCAGAAGATATTTTCCCTTGCGGTGAGCCCAGCTGCTGATATATACAGGATCTTGACCGGATACATTGATAATACTTGCTTTTTTCTGCTGTATTGATGATTGATTACTTGCGTAAACTAGTTCTGCATAAAATACTAAGCAGATTGGAATGGCTGTCAAAAAACACTTCATAATTTTTCTTTAAGCAAGTTTAAAATCCGGGAGCAATGGAAGTATAGTTGGTAAAATGTCAGTTCAAATTTTGCTTCTGGCATATGTAACCACCAAATTTTAGTGGCAGTATGACTGGATAAGTGCCAATCATGATTAGGCTATTACTACGAATTTCTTCTCTTATCAAAAAAGAAGAAAAGAAGGAAAAAACGTATAAAAATCAAAACAGATTATCGTTGATAAGGTAGAATCGTTATGACCTACTTAACCGAAGAGACGCTGTTGAAAAATTGATTCCCGGTTTTTCAGTTTATTTCCCGCTATCTGAATACACCAGCTCTCCATAATACGAAAAATATCATTTTTTAAAAATCACAGAGGTGGGTTTGGCATTTCTGTTTAGCTATTGATAGCCAGACCTTTTACCAGAAAAAACCAGCAGCTGTTTTTTGAGCAGCATTTCAGCAAGAAAACACCTCTGAGCATCAGACATCATTCGCCGACCGTCATGCAGGTTACAGAGCTAATTTTGCCAGAATAAAAGCAATTCATTGCCAGACTAGACAAGATTATTATCCATGTAACATATTCATAAACAGGCCTTTTTTATAAGCTTCAATTTAAAGAAGTATCACTGTAATGAGACACAGTCCCATCAAACAAGAATCATTAATTTTGAAGATAACTTATCGCTAAAATTGATTGTATAAAATTTATGTTACTATTTAGAAAATGTTAATATTTTTTTCAGAAAAATGTGATAAATATCAAAAAAAATGCTAAAAATAGCCACATAAACTTAAGCAACTATTTTTAATAGTGCTGGCATAAATCAGAAAAACCACAGACTGAGAAAGAATAATCGTAATGATTCAGGCTCATCAGGACAGTTTTCTCGCCTTACTTTATTAATAAATTCTAAACAATCCGCTTTGAAATCGGGCAGCCGCATTATGTTAATTAAATGGCGCTTGCAGCAGTAAATATTTGTGATAGAAAAAGCTGTATTACCGCCCTGAATACTACGTCTTTATTTTATTCAGCCACTATGTCAGGCTAATTTTATGGTATGCTTGCCTGTCACTCTCTACGTTTGAGGTAGTTAACACTACACTCTGTCATTATTGGTAATAGCATGCCTGAAATTAACCATTCTCTGTTGCGTAACCTCTGGCGGCGTCTTGACTCTGTAATGCTGTGTGACCGTCCACGGATTAAGCAGCAATTATTCCAGATTCAAAAAAGCAATGATCCGGCTGTACAGCAGGCACTTCTTAGTAAGATTGAGAGTGTGCTTATTGAGGCTGAAAGTCGGTTGGCCCAGCGCCTGGCAGCCACACCTGACATTAACTTTCCTGATGAACTGCCAGTCAGCCACAAAAAGCAAGAGATAGCCGATGCCATTGCGGCTCATCAGGTGGTTATTGTTGCCGGAGAAACCGGCTGTGGCAAAACGACTCAGTTACCCAAAATTTGTCTTGAACTGGGCCGTGGTATCAGTGGTTTCATTGGTCATACGCAGCCTCGCCGGCTGGCGGCGCGCACTGTTGCAGCTCGCATTGCGCATGAGCTTGCAAGTCTGCCTGGAGGTTGTGTTGGTTATAAAATTCGTTTTAATGACAAAATAAGTGCACTAACCCAAATCAAGCTGATGACAGATGGTATCCTGCTTGCGGAGATTCAGCAGGATCGGCTGTTGATGCAGTATGATACTCTGATTATCGATGAAGCCCATGAGCGAAGCCTTAATATCGATTTCTTGCTGGGGTATCTTCATCAACTGCTCCCTCGCCGGCCGGATTTAAAGGTGATCATTACTTCTGCCACCATTGATCCACAACGTTTTTCACACCATTTTAACGCTGCACCAATAATAGAAGTCTCGGGCAGGACTTATCCGGTTGAGGTGCGTTACCGTCCGATTGCTGATGAAGCAGAAAACCGTGAACGTGATCAGTTACAGGCCATTTTTGATGCTGTCGATGAGCTTTATGCTAATGGTCCCGGCGACATTCTGATTTTCATGAGTGGTGAGCGGGAAATTCGGGATACTGCAGAGGCGCTTACACGCCGTGAGCTGCCGCACACCGAAATCTTGCCACTTTATGCACGTCTCTCTGTTGCTGAACAAAATAGCGTTTTCCAACAGCACACGGGGCGCCGTATTGTACTGGCCACCAATGTGGCAGAAACTTCGCTCACTGTTCCGGGGATAAAGTATGTCATTGACCCCGGCCTGGCACGTGTCAGCCGCTATAGCTACCGCAACAAAGTACAGCGACTACCTATCGAATCGATTTCACAGGCTTCAGCAAACCAGCGCAAAGGGCGTTGTGGTCGTGAGTCGGCAGGCATCTGCATCAGGCTCTATTCAGAGCAGGATTTTATTAGCCGTCCGGCTTTCACCGATCCAGAGATCTTGCGCACTCATCTCTCCTCAGTGATTCTGCAAATGATGGTGCTTGGACTGGGTGATATCAGTGCATTTCCATTTATAGATCAGCCTGATAAACGTTACATCCGGGATGGCATAAAATTACTGGAGGAACTGGGGGCGATAAGCCAGAAAGGAGGGCGATTAACAGCAACCGGGCGAGCGCTGGCTCGGCTTCCTGTTGATCCCCGGCTGGCCCGAATGATCCTGACGGCATCAAAAGTGGCCGCTTTACACGAAATGATGATAATTGTTGCTGCATTATCAATCCAGGATCCGCGCGAACGCCCGTCAGAACGGCAGCAGGCAAGCGATGAAAAGCATCGCCGTTTTGCTGATAACACATCTGATTTTATGACATTTGTTAATTTATGGAATTATTTGCAGGAGCAGCAAGATGCCCTTTCGTCAAGCCAGTTTCGCCGGCAGTGCCAGGCTGATTTTCTTAATTATTTGCGGGTACGTGAGTGGCAGGACCTCTGTTCTCAGTTACGGCAGCAGGTCCGTGAAATGGGTTTGGTGGTTAACACTGTGCCTGCTGATTACCGCAATCTGCATAGTGCGCTGTTAAGTGGACTATTGTCCCATATCGGTCAGAAAGAGAGTGATAAGCCAGAGTATCTGGGGGCACGTAATATCCATTTTATGATTTTTCCCGGCTCAGCACTGTTCAAAAAACAACCCAAATGGGTTATGGTGGGCGAACTGGCAGAGACCACCCGTTTATGGGGTCGGGTTGTGGCGCGCATTGAACCTGAATGGATTGAACCGCTGGCAGGACATCTTCAGAAACGAAGCTACAGCGAACCACACTGGGAGAAAAGCCAGGGCGCGGTGATGGCGTCAGAAAAAGTAACGCTTTATGGTTTAACTATTATTAGTGCCAGAAAAGTAAATTACGGCCAGATTGATCCAGTCGTTTCCCGTGAGATATTTATTCGCCGCGCTATGGTAGAAGGTGACTGGCAGACACATCATGCCTTCTTCAAAGCCAACCAGAGGCTGCTTGCCGAGGTAGAAAAGCTGGAACATAAATCGCGCCGCCGTGACATTCTGATAGACGATGAATCACTATATGCTTTTTATGATCAGAGGGTGAGTGCGGAGGTGGTTTCATCCCGCCATTTTGATAGTTGGTGGGGGCAGGTTAGCCGTGAACAGCCTGAATTGCTTAATTTTCAGCGTGAAATGCTCATCAGAGAGGGATCAGCTGGTGTTAGTGAACATGATTTCCCTAATTTTTGGCAATTGGACAGTCTTAAATTACCACTCAGCTATCAGTTTGAACCCGGCGCCAGCGCTGACGGCGTTACTCTCCACATTCCCTTACCTCTGCTTAATCAGATCAACGCGACTGATTTTGAGTGGCAGGTTCCCGGATTGCGTCAGCCGCTGATTATTGCACTAATAAAGTCGTTACCGAAAAATGTTCGCCGTAACTTTGTTCCCGCACCTGATTATGCTGACGCATTCCTCTCTCGTGTAACGCCGGGGCAACAACCTTTGCTGGATGTGCTGGAACGTGAATTCCTGCGTATGAGTGGTGTGAGTATCAAACGTGATAACTGGCAATGGGAAGCAGTTCCTGACCATCTAAAAATCACTTTTCGCATTACAGATGACCAGAAACGTACCTTGAGTGAAGGGAAAGATCTCAGCCAGCTTAAGCTGGCATTAAGAGCGCAGGTGCAACAGACATTATCGCAGGTTACCAAGCCAGGAATTGAGCAGAGCGGCCTTAATCAGTGGAATTTTGGTAATCTGGCCAGCCATATCGAGCAAAAGTTTGCAGGTTACCAGGTAGAAGCCTTCCCTGCGCTGGTAGATGAAAAAGACAGTGTTGCGATTCGCCTGTTTGATTCACATCACGAGCAGAAGTGGATGATGCGCGCAGGGCTCCGGCGCCTGCTGCTGCTAAATACCAGTTCCCCAGTCAAATATTTGCATGAAAAATTGCCGAATAAAACTAAACTCAGTCTCTACTTTAATCCCTATGGCAGCATATTGAATCTCATCGATGACTGCATTGCCTGTGGTGTTGATAAGCTGGTAGATGAATATGGGGGATTGGTATGGAACGAGTCCGATTTTCACCAGTTGCGCAACAAAATACAGGCGGAACTCAATGATACCGTAGTGGACATTGCCCGGCAGGTTGAGACAATTCTGACGTCAGGATTCACTATTAATAAACGGCTTAAAGGCCCACAGGATATGGCACTGGCGCTGGCAATAGCAGATATCAAAACTCAGATGAAAGGTCTGGTGTTTCCGGGTTTTGTCACTACTACTGGCTGGCACAGACTGACCGATGTAATCCGTTATTTGCAGGCTGTTTCTCGTCGTCTGGAGAAGCTGCCTGCTGACCCGCAAAGTGATCGCCTGCATATGCTGAAAGTAGGGCAGGTACAGCTTGCTTGGCAGCGCTGGTTAAACACGCTCTCTGCGGACCAGCAGGATGACGAGGCAGTCGTTAAAATTCGCTGGATGATTGAGGAATTGCGCGTGAGTTACTTTGCCCAGCAGCTCGGCACACCTTATCCTGTTTCGGAAAAACGCATACAACAAGCGATGAAAAGCGCGCTGGCTTGATAAACAATCGCGTTTTACGCTTTACCAATAGTTGGCCGTCGTGAGCATTCTGGCATACAGCAGCGGGTATTACGGAGATAACCCATTTTATCCGGATAGGCTGTTATAGTCATCATGACTGCCAGAAACCGGTTGTTATTTCAAAAAAATGGCTAAGAGCTGAATACAGATATTACCCTTTGTTAAAGAAAACTGAGGGCAATACAACCACAAATAATGACGATAATGAGAATGAGTTCAAACAGGTAACGACGCAGAATTATCATTTGTAATCCCTCTTACTTACTTCATGCACCCGGACTCTGCAGGGTGTATGGAATACTGGTTAAAACAGTTAGTCTCCATTCACATTTTGTATATGTGAGGTTCCTGAATTTTACTCAATCAGGATTGTTTATTACTTTTGCTACCATGTACTGTTTTTGTATTGCTGCTTAATTTAAAAATGTGCCTGCTTCTGGAATCAATTGTGATTCCGGCAGGATTACTTTGTGCGGCACAAGCAGCTGAACCATAAAACCCGCCATGGCGGCAACACCTTACACAAGTGTTTTTTCATTGTGGTTTCCAGTGCCATTCATCTATTGCCAACATTATTGCGAGCTGGCAATGCCACAGTATGTTAAAACCAGCGTCTTTTACATGACTGTTACGTATCGATATGTAATGAAATGTAAAAAGGATATTGGCAGCAAATTAATCCGACGGGAATGCTCAGAATTAACAATAACACTGGGAGATCGGCCTGAATTCCGGCTCGGGGGGGCATCGGTGAAGTCACTATGGTCTCTGCGACTTTTCCACCACTCTTCCACTAAATATGGTTACAGCAATGGCACGGTTATCGGCGCGATAGCGATTTTCCGCTGCGGGCGCTGAGCTCTGTACCGCTATGATTTGCCAATATATATTGTTGCTGAGTAGTAATGGGGAACCGCTATCTCCTGGCAGAGTATCGCACTGGTGCGACAATATATTACGTTGCGCCCAGCCAGTAATTTTACAGTGATTGTGTACGTAAAGCGTATTAACATGATCCTGCGGGTAACCAGCAAGAGTTACTCTATAGTGTGCTGATTCTATAGCTTTTTTAAGCTTATCATGATCTCCTGCGAATAAGGGAAGTGGCGTAATAGCTGAAGGGGGGTTATGCAAAATAATCAGCCCATAATCATGAGGGGCTGCCTCAGCAGGTACTATCCAGCTATCATCACTGACTTCCAGTTTTCTGCCTAGTTCAGGGTCAACGTCTGTATCAATATCATGGAGTTCATAGCGCCAGCCCTGTTTGCCTGATATAAACCGCAGGACTGTGGCCTTGTCGGGCGGTGTTACCAAACAGTGGCCGGCCGTGAGTGCCAGATGGGGGGAAATCAATGTCGCAGTACAAAGTTTGCCGCTGCGGGTTTCAAGCTGACCAATAGCATCCCAAGGGGAGTGAGCGGCAGAGGTAACTGGCAGCCGGTCGTCATTTTGGAAGAAAAGTGGATTAATTTTAGCTTCAGCCTTACTGTTATTCGCAGCACCGCTACTACAGGGTACGATTAAAGAGCTTAATAATAAAACAGTCAACGCGCGCATAAATAGTTAACCCGGTCGAAGATTATAACAATCAGTAAGCTGCAAACTAATTCATCAGAAGTAGCTGTTCTGCCTGTTTCATGGCAAAGCTTTATTCTGAACGTTATCAATCATAGCTGATAGTGACCAGACGTTATCAGATAAATGGTGGGGTGGGTATAAAAAGCAGAACTCGAATATGGTGTGCCGCCCTTTGGGAGAGAGCCTGGGACGGCACTACCACAGATAATGACCACAGTGAGAATGAAATAAGAAGGCGTTCCAATATATAATTATTGTCTAAAATAGTATCTAAACTAACACCCGGATTTCTCCGGGTTTGTAGAATAGGGGTTGAACCGCCAGGCCCAATATCAGATTTTATCAATGTGATATTGGAACGAATGCGTGTTCCAGACATCCTGCTTTCGCTCAGTTACTCAGCAGCCTTTTTAGTTTTGCCTGCATGTGCATGTGCTTTTTTATGGGCTGCTTTAGCTGGTGCTTTAGATGATGCAGCAGAACCAGGAGTAGATGAAGCAGGGGCGCTGGCTGCAAAAGCAACTGATGAGCAGCTCATTATAGCGGCGATAGCAATCACAAGTGATTTTTTCATTTCGGTTATCCTCAGATGTTGTATATAGGTCAGCGCATTGGAGCTAACAATGCCACAGTATGTGAAAACTAATGGCTTTTACATGAGTGATAAGTATCGGCATGTAACCTAATGTACAAACACTAATGGCCGACAATTCAGAAAGATGTGAATAATTCTCAGGAGAATTATCTACAGAAAATGGTTCTGTATCTGGGTAGCAATTATATTGAATAAAACTGAATTTAATTAAGTGGAACAAGTCATTGAAAGACCTGATATTACATGGCCACATGCCATCATCACCAGAAAAAAGGTGTGAAAATTTAACAAGTTCCATCAAGTGAGTTTTCTGGATTATTTTCTGAACATGGCCTGAGGAGTATTGGACAATCAGCAACGGCTCACTATCTGCTTTATTGTGACAGTGTCACTGATTATCGCTATAGCATTTTTTGATTGGCCAGCAGAAGCGAATTGAGGTCCCGCCCAGTGAGCTGTTGTTGATAGTTACCTCACCACCAAATGTCAGAGCGATAGTTTTGACTATAGCCAGGCCAAGGCCGCAGCCACCTGTAGCACGATCTCTGCTCTGATCGAGGCGGACAAACGGCTCAAGAACACGCTGGCGTTCTTCTGGCGGGATGCCTGGACCATCATCATCCACCTGAATGACTGCATTCAGTTCGCCAACCCACAGCTTGATAGACAGTTGATGTTTTGCGTAACGCAAACCATTATTAACAATATTATCAAGTGCCCGTTCCAGTAATTTGGTATCTGTAACGATAATGTTATTCCGATAAGGTATCTCCAGCAATATCCGATAGCCCGGATTAATTAATCGAAAATCCTCAAGTTTTGTTTTTATCCAGTGAGTAAGATTAATTTGCTCAAAATGAAGCTCAACATGAGGGCGATCAAGACGGGCATAGGTCAGTAACTCTTCAATCAGCCCTTCCAGCTGTCCGATGTCACGATTTAATGCCTGCGATATATCGTCTTTAATATTATCGACTAATTCCAGCCGGTAGCGTAAACGTACTAGTGGTGTACGAAGCTCATGCGCTATTCCATCAATTAGCTGTTTCTTGCTGGTTACCACTGCGTTAATGTTGTCTGCCATTTGGTTAAACGCCTGATTAAGCCGGACCAGACTGGAGGTGTCATTCACGCAGACACGTTCATTAAGATGACCTTGACCGAAGCGTTGTGCTGCCTGTTCCAGACGAAGCAGATCTCGCCAGTGGGGCCGCATCCAGATAAAAACAGGCAGGGCGAGTGAAATACCAATGATAAACATCAGTGAAATATCAAAAAGTTTCATTTGATGCAAAAAGAACAGATAAGGAATAGGCCCTACAGACAACACGTAGTGGCTTCGTGGAATACGTTGCAGAAAAGTATATTCATCATCCAGCACGACGATGCTGCCGTTACGTAAGTGTTTCATACTGACGGGATCGAGCTGATATTTATGTATTGGCTCAATATGTAATCTGAATGACAAGTTGAGGTCGAGCTTTTGGATAGTGGAGTTCCAGTTACGAGGAGGGATCTCGCGCAGCTCACTACGCATCAGATAAAGCGAACTTTTCATCAAATCATTCATTGACTCCCTGCCTACGCGTTCAGCAGTGAATTTATACACCAGGCCGACTAACACAGTCATCACGACAAAACAGACAAATAGCAATAGATAAAACTGGATAAACAGTTTTTTCATGGTATGTCCCAGGCGTGTGGGGCAAATAAATAACCTCTGTTGCGAATGGTTTTTATTCGGTAAGGTTCATTAGCATTGTCCGAAAGCTTTTTGCGCAGCCGGGATATTGCAACATCAATACTGCGGTCCAGTCCATCATATTCGACATTGCGCAGGGTTTTTAGCAGCGCCTCACGATTAAGGATCTGGCCTGCATGGATAGCCAGTTCCCACAATAAATCGAAGTCTGCCGTAGAAAGAGAAATATGTTCGTGATTGAGTGTAACCTGCCGATTTATTGAATCGATAAACAGCGTACCAAAACGGAGGGCTTTGTGACTGGCGTTATTAAGTGAGTGCTCTTCATGGGTGGGGGCTGCACAAGCCTGGCGCAGGTGTAGCCTCAGCCGGGCGAGTAATACAGCCGGGGGCGTGGTTTTCAGAATGTAATCATTACCCCCCATTTCAAGCGATAAAATATGATTCATATCACTATCAAGGGAGGTGAGTATAACAATAGGTCCGGACCAGCCACCCGATGCCCGCAAATCCCGGCATAGTGTCATCCCATCTTTGCCCGGCAGCATGATATCTAGCATTACCAAATCAGGATTACAGCGAATGATAGTTTCCTCGGCACGATCACCACGGCTTTCTACAATCACTTCAATATCATGACGTTCAAGATAAACGGCTATCAGTTGACCAACCTCAAGGTCATCTTCAACAAATACAATTTTACTCATAGTATCCGATTGGTTTCCAGGGTAGGGCAGTCACTCTGTTTTGCCAGCAAAATAGTTTTACCTGCAACACTGCGAGTACTGCTGACGATGAGCATTCAGGGAATATACATCACTTAAGAGCAATAATTGGTAATTTATGGCATTAACACAGAAAAAATATGCCACGGGTGTCGGATTTAAACCAGTGGCATAGCGAGAAACGGTGCCTCATGCTGGGGAGGGCTGAAGTATTCGTTCAGTCTCGTCCGGGCGTAGATTCCTCAATTTTCCAGCCAGCCAGAGAAAATACTGGTGTCATTTACGGCACAGTGTCTGGATAGCTGACTAACCCGGTTGAGTGATTCAGGCAAGCGTCGCATGCCTGGATTTTTCTGCCAGACAGCACAAAATTGTCAGAATCAGTTTTGCAAACTGACTCTCTTGTAGCTTTCTCACAGGCATGTCAGTCTGCAATACAAGGCAGTAAGATAGCCTGTTTTTGATTGAGGCGATTCGTCTGTCAGGCCTGATTGATAAGTATCCACAGCGAAACCCCGGCAGCTAAAATCAACAGCGCCATCGCTGCCTTTTCCCATTTTTTTAGAGGTGGGCAATTTGTGTGACCGCTTCGCGCCAGCAGAAATACAGCAATACCAGGCGCATATAATATTGCTGAGAGTAACAGCTCTGATGGACCTGAGGCATAGAGCAGCCAGAGACCATATAGCGATGCACCACCACCTACCAGCCATAAATGGGGTTGTTTTGCCTGCAATCCCAGTTTTAATAACCAGGCGCCAACCAGAAAATAGGGTATTAGAACCATTTCGGATGCCAGGGCTAACAAAGTAGTATAGCCCGCGCCGGTGAGCCAGATAGCGATGAGGCAGATCTGAATACTGCCATTAGTCAGCCATAATGATTTGGCTGGTGCGCCGTGTTTGTTCTGATGGTTGAAGCACGCAGGGAAAGCCCGCTTACGAGCTGCCAGCCAGGGAATTTCTGCTGCCAGAATAGTCCAGCTAAGATAAGCGCCGCAAACAGAGATGATCAGTCCGGCAGCGATGATAATATAACCACGGGTGCCCATAAGATGGGACATCAATCCAGCCATTGAGGGATTGTGCATCGCGGCGAGTTCCTGACGCGGCACAATACCAAGTGAGATCAGGGTAACTAAAAGATAGACAGACAACGCTGAAAATACGGCCAGCATTGTTGCCCGGCCAATGTCTTTTTTATGTCTGGCTCGCGCAGAAACGACCACTGCACCTTCAACACCAATAAACACCCATAAGGTAATCAGCATGGTATTTTTCACTTGCTGCCACCAGGGTGTGCCCAGCGTGATGCCGTGGAAATCCAGTGTAAAGCGTTTAAGATCAAAAGCTGATAGCGCCAGTACAATAAACATTCCGAGCGGTATCAGCCTGGCAAGCATGGCGAGAAGATTGACACTTGATGCAGTCTGGATCCCACACAGTAGTAATACATGAACCATCCATAATAAGAGCGAGGAACCGACTATAGATTGCCAAGTGGTACCATCACCAAAAATGACGTGGCCGGAGGAGTCAGTAAAATAACTGAGTGCGGCAAAAACAATGACCAGATAGGAAACATTTGCCACTACAGCGCATAACCAGTAGCCCCAGGCGGAAAAGAACCCCACCAGATCGCCAAAACCTGCGTGAGCGTAGCTAAAAATTCCGCCATCAAGATCAGGGCGCAGTCGCGAAAGCAGCAGCAGTGATAGTGCGAGCAGAATTATTCCAATACCCGTGATGGCCCAGCCGGTCATAAGTGCAGAAGCCCCCGCAACAGCCGCCATATTCTGGGGCAAACTAAATACACCAGCCCCAAGCATAGAGCTGAGTACAAGAGCGGTCAGTGCGGGTAAACCAAGTTTCCTGTCCATTACATCCCCTCGGGAGGAATAATCTTCCTGCCATCCCTCTGGAAATCATCAGAGGCCAAGTAACAGCAGGCTCAAAAGGGCGTGATTCTACGTAAGGCCAGCATGAGATGCAATCTTAGAAATATCACTTATTAGTAGAAATATTGTTTAAAATATAAATAAAATTCCCAATATAGTAGTGTAATTATCTAAAAAGGTCGGCAGTAATAGTGATATTACCTCCACTCCGATTCTGCCACTGACGGGTGATATGATAATATTTAGCCCCTTTGTTAATGGCCCGTTTCGCTACGGCGTGTGAGAGTTCGGTTGGTGTGGCAAAATGCCCGGTAAAGGTAATACTAGTAAATGGCTGCATCTGAGCTGCAGTAACTACATTAACTTCCTGAATGGTTCTTCCATCTGGCAGGGTAACAGTATAACGCCTGCCAGTTGAATCTTGGGTTTCAAAAAATCGTCCAACATTAGCAGGGGCGCTATCTGAACTGGCCACACCGGGAATGGCTACTTTGCTGGCAGCAGTTGCCCCGGAGGTGATGGCTTTTTTACCCGCCTCGGAATCAGCAGGGATCATATCTGAAGTCGCCTGCACCTGACGTTTGGCTGCATCTTTTTTATAGATAAATGCGGTAATAAACTGATTACCACCTCTGTTAGCATCGACCTGGCGCACGATAAAATAGCCCCAGGCTCCTTTTTTTGCCGCCGCGGCAGAAATGGCATCATTCACATCAGGTTGGCTGCGGAAAAAACCATTGACGGAGACCGTATCAAAGGGCATCAGAGAGTAAGCTACTGCTTTGGGATATTCACGGACACCATTGAAAATGCGATAGTGATGGGGCTTTTGACGGGCGGGCGCATCGGCTTTGAATAAGTCGGCAGTGACGCGCCAGTTGCCCCCATTGCCGTTTAAGTCATTAATACCTTGAATATGATAGGCAACCGCCTGATGAGCGTCGGCGCGTTTGGATATAGCGCTACTGACGTCGCTAATAGAGTTAAAACGACCTGAGATAGAGATGCGTTCGAATGGTTCTATTGCAGCTGCCTGTTTGGATGTCAGCTCTTGTGCTCCATAAGCATTGAAGATAAAAGTGGATAACAGGGGGGATGCCAAAAGGGTAATCTTAAGCTTCATAAAAAAGTCCTTCGCTAATAATGCCCGAAGTAAGTACCAGATAGTGTCTTACTGGAGAAAAACAACAAATACAGTTGCCGATTATGGCACTAATGATAATCTGTGTCTCGACGTTTTAGGCAACTGAGACACTGTCTGATTTTAGCTTTATTTTAATTAAGAAAGGCCCGATATTTTGTTTAGGGTGGGCAGTAAATATTAACTATCGTAAATAATAAAATAATTTTAATGGTTTTTTAATTGGTTATGTGATTAAACTCATCAATTATTACCTGACGGTAAGTTTATTTTTAAATATACTCTGCATCACATTAATTAAATTGATATCGTATTGTTGGCTATGCCAGTAGAAAATAATGACATAACGCATATTTATAAAATAATAGTGTGGATTTATAATTGAAGTTCATATTTTTATATTAAAAAAATATGTTAACCTTGTGATGCTCAACAATATCCGGCATATTTCCTTCAGAAACAAACAGATTTAATCCTCAGTTATCACAATGCGGCTGATATTTTATGTCATTTAAATAAGGGAGACATATGATAATTGGCGTACCCAAAGAGCGACTTTCTGGCGAAAGTCGTGTTGCAGCTACACCTAAGACGGTGGAACAGCTTCAGAAACTTGGTTTCAAAATTCTTATTGAAAAAGGCGCTGGTGTTAAAGCGAGTTTTGATGATGACGCCTTTGTGCAGGCGGGGGCTGCTATAGCGGAAACGGCCGGGCAGGTCTGGCAGTCTGATATCATTCTTAAAGTCAACACATCCCGGAGAAAAGAGAGATAAGCCTGATGCGTGCGGGCGCTACACTGATCAGTTTTATTTGGCCAGCGCAAAACCCGGCGTTACTGGAAAAATTACAGGCACAAAAAGTGACTGCGATTGCCATGGATGCTGTGCCGCGTATTTCCCGTGCTCAGTCGATGGATGCGCTGAGTGCAATGGCAAACATCTCTGGTTACCGCGCTATCATCGAAGCAGCTCATGAATTTGGCCGTTTTTTAGCGGCCAGATTACCGCAGCAGGAAAAATCGCTCCGGCAAAAGTTATGGTTATTGGTGCAGGTGTCGCCGGTCTGGCGGCCATCGGTGCCGCTGCGCGATTGTTCGCGCTTTCGATACCCGTCCGGAGGTTAAAGAACAGGTACAGAGCATGGGGGCTGAGTTTCTCGAGCCTAATTTTGACGAAGAATCGTATGCCGGTTAAGGTAAACTGCACGACGCAGTGCTGGCTGTTCATCCTGCATAGGATCAATTGCCACAAGAATGTTTTGATAGCTGGCCATTAAGAGTATGCCCCGAATATTTGAATCTTTACCAAAAATTTTAGCGTCTTAATCAAAAAAAGCACATCCATATCCAAAACTTTTGCGTTCATAGTCAGAAGGTAGGAAAATTTAGTCTGCCTAGAAACGCAGATTTCCTGTAATTGATATACACTACCAGACAGGTAATATGAAATTTAAATTAAAATAATATACTGCATCCTATATTACAACATCAACAGATATAAAAAATCTGCTAGTCAGATTCTAGAATAAAAATATATTCATTGAATTATTTTTGATAATCAAAATCACTAAACCATATTATTTTTTATAAATAATGCTATCATATTCGCTTATGTTCTGGTCAAGTGCATGAGTGAAATTGAAGAAACTGATTACTCCGGAAATCATAACTTAATATTTCTCACAACATACCAGTATTGAGGATGGATAATCTTGGAAACTAAGTGAAGGCAATAACTGCCGATGATATACGGAGGATGCCAGCCTGTGAATATGAAAGAAAATATGGAACCTATTAACTGAACAAACCCACATGAATATAATAGAGAAGTAGTTATTGTACCTATTACTGATCTCTATTAAGTTTTTATCCAAAAAATAATGGAAAAATAAAATCGTATTTATCAACGTCAGGAAAAACTAATTAACCCCACATCAACTCACTGAACATCATCAGAGACGGCAATAATAGTAGAAACCGGGAATCGGAGCTTACTGTAAAATTGCTCATGATGAACACAGTGAAGTGCCTTCATTGTGTTGCATTAACTGTTCCACCTGCTGATCAACGCATAGCAATAAAATTCGGGGTTAGTCTAAAACTTTCTTCCACCACACCGGATGCATTGCGGAGTGGCTGCCTGCGGTGATATTATAGCAACCCGGAGATAATCTGCAAAATATACCCTCATTGCTTTCGCATAATGATATGCTGCAATGCTAAAAAATAAACTGACTATGGCAGATTAATTATCTGTTTTTATTCTATGTAATAAAATTACATACTAGTGTTTATGGAATTGATGCCAGTCCTCAGTTACGACAGAATGTTAACTTATTGTTTGTTATCATTATTTAACTGATTATTTTTATAAGCCTTTATATTCCTCTTTTCTGGTATATACCCCCTGTGCTGATTTATCTTTCTCTGTTTCATACAGATGAATAGTTAAACCGGATGATTCAGTAGCGGCAGGGTATATTCTGATATAAAACCAAGCCTTTTCATGAAACATCCATAAACGAATAGCGTTGAGGTTGAAGCATGTTGTTAAATTGATCATTATAAACGCCATCAACCGGGCCAGAAGCAGGGTGGTCAGAACGCCTCTGCTTTCTTTGTAACGCTGCTATCAATATTACCCAAAGCGTTGTCGGCTATATTGAACAGGATGAATTTTCGTCCGTTTCTATCAGGCAGAGCGATGAAACGATTACAAAATGAACTAATTTCACTGGTCAATCGTGGAGCAGACCGTCATCTACGACTGGCTGTGACAGGCCTTAGCAGTAGTGGCAAAACGGCATTCATTACCTCACTAGTAAATCAGTTACTCAATCTGCACAGTGGGGCACATTTGCCGTTGTTTAGCGCAGTTCGTGAAGAGCGGCTGCACGGAGTTAAACGTATTGCTCAGCGAGATCTGGCTATTTCGCGTTTTACCTACGATGAAGGGATTCGTCAGCTTTATGGTCAGTCGCCAGTCTGGCCAACGCCAACCCGCAGTGTTAGCGAGATCCGGCTAATGTTGCGCTTTCGTTCGCGGCAATCGATATGGCGTCATTTTCAACCCTTGTCAACACTCTATCTGGAAATTGTCGACTATCCCGGTGAATGGCTGCTTGATTTGCCAATGCTGGATCATGATTATCTTAGCTGGTCTCAACAGATGATGAGTTTATTGCAGGGAGAACGGGCTAAATGGGGGAGCAGATGGCTGGAATTATGTCAGCAACTAAATCCTCTGGCCCTTGCTGATGAAAATCAGCTGGCGCTTATTGCTCTGGCCTGGACTGAATGGCTTTATATGTGTAAACAGCAAGGAATGTATTTTATCCAGCCAGGGCGTTTTATTCTTCCGGGTGAAATGGCAGGGGCGCCAGTACTGCAATTTTTCCCATGGCCACGGCTGGGTGAAGTCAGTGCTGCCGCTTTAGCTCAGGCGCCGGCGAACAGTAACCTTGGCATGTTACGCGATCGTTATAATTACTATTGTCATCATGTAGTTCACCGTTTTTATAAAAATCATTTCCTCCACTTTGACCGCCAGATCGTGCTGGTAGATTGCCTGCAATCACTTAACTGTGGAGCTCAGACATTTAGTGATTTACGGCTGGCCCTAAGTCAGCTGATGCGAAGTTTTTCCTATGGCCAGAGGACACTATTTCGCCGGCTGTTTTCGCCCGTTATCGATAAGCTACTGTTTGCTGCCACTAAAGCCGACCATGTCACGACTGATCAGCACGCCAGTCTGGTATCACTATTAACGCAGCTGGTCCAGGATAGCCGGCAACATGCGGCTTTTGAGGGCATCGCGATTGAATGTATCGGCCTTGCTTCAGTGCAGGCTACAGAAAATGGCCAGATTACTCATAATGGCAGTAAAATCGCGGCGTTACGGGGTAACCGTTTGTGTGATAATGCCTCCGTCACTCTTTATCCTGGGGACGTGCCAGCACGGCTGCCAGATGAGGAATTTTGGCAAAATCAGGGTTTCCAGTTCGAAGAGTTTCGGCCCCCAGTTCTGGCACTGGACCGCCCGCTTCCTCATATTCGTATGGATGCAGCATTGGAGTTTTTATTAGGGGACAAGTTACGATGAACGATAAATCATTTGTTAAAGGACGCATCGATTTTGCTGAGATACCTGTAATAACGCACAATGACAATATCAAATCAGCACACACATTCACAGAGGATCAACAACAGCGATTTATTGCTGATAATGATGCAGTGCGAGCCCTGGCAGAGGAGAATAGCGACAAGCTCCAGGACGCCATTTTTCGTCCCCGGCGTAAAATATGGCACTGGCTTGCCGGGGCCGGATTTTTTATATTTATTGTAACCATTGCAGGAGAGAGGCTGGGAGCAGCCTGTCAGGCCTTAATTAATCATGACTGGCGTACACTCGGTATTACTGCTGCTGGAACACTAATTATAGTTGCTGTTATTGGTTCACTTACGATTGAGTTATGCCGCCTCCGGCGGCTGCGCCAGCGAGCAGAGGAACGTGATACGAGTCGTGAGCTGTTGAATAGCCAGGGCGCTGGACACGGCCAACTGTTTTGCGAAGAACTGATTAGGAAAAGCAAACTGGACGAGAGCCATCCTGCTCTTCAGCGCTGGTATGCTGCCATCAACGCAACACAAAATGATCGGGAGATTGTCATACTGTATGCCCGCCTGATACAGCCAGTGATCGATAAACAGGCACGTCGGGAAATCAGTCGTTCCTCGGCAGAAGCGGCCCTTATGATCGCCATTAGTCCGCTTGCCACGGTAGATATGGTGTTTATCGCCTGGCGCAATTTGCGACTTATTAATCGTCTTGCTGCACTATATGGCCTGGAACTGGGCTATATGAGCCGCATACGTCTGTTTCGTATGGTGCTGGTAAACATCGCTTTTGCTGGTGCGGGGGAGCTTATGAGAGAGTCGGGGCTGGAATGGATGTCACAGAGTTTGGCGGCCCGGCTTTCTGTACGTGCAGCACAGGGAATAGGTGTGGGATTACTGACAGCGAGGCTGGGGATAAAAACAATGGAACTGTGCCGTCCGTTACCATGGCTGGATGACGATAAACCACAGCTGGCAGATTTTCGCCGTGAGCTTATTACAGAGTTAAAACAGGTGTTTCGGCAATCTTCCTGATTGCAGACATGGCCATCCCACGCTAATTGGGCGTCAGACTTTTTTCTGGCCCTTGATCAGCTGAGGTATGATTTTTAATTTCCCATTTGCAAGGGTTTCTGCGATGCGTTTGCAAATTTTTTGCCAGAACCGAATTGGTTTGATGCGTGAACTACTCAACTTGCTGGTAGCACGAAACATCGATCTTCATGGTATCGAAACTGAATCAGTCGGGCACATTTATATTGATATTTCCACTATCGACTTTTCAGTGCTAAGTGCTCTGATGAGTGAGATCCGACGAATAGACAGTATCAGGGACGTACGTACTGTGACGCTGATACCTTCGGAGCGTAATCAGCGCGTGCTAGACATGTTACTTATGACACTCCCAGAGCCAGTTTTTTTTGTGGATTTTAAGGCCAGAATTGAACTGGCTAATCCGGCGGCCTGGAATCTGTTCGCACTTAGTGAGGAGAGGCTCCATAAGCATAACGTCACCTCACTGATTGCTGGTTTCAATTTTGCAGACTGGCTGGAGAGTGAACGGGTTGAACCGCAGACTCAGCCTGTGCTGATACGCGGCCGCAATTTTCTGCTCAATGCCGTGCCAGTTTATGCCAGTAAGCAGCAACTAATAGGTGCACTGGTGACGCTGAAATCGATTGTCACTGTGCAACAACAGTCATACAAAGTTGACATCAATGATCATAAAACTTTTGCGAATTTTGTGGCAGTTGATGAAAAAATGTGTCAATTACTCGTTCAGGCGCGCAAGATCGCAATACTGGATGCTCCACTGCTCATTATCGGTGAAACTGGCACGGGTAAAGATATGCTGGCTTATGCCTGTCATCACCATAGCGCACGTAGTGAAAAACCATTTTTGGCGCTTAATTGTGCTTCTTTACCAGATGAGGTGGTTGAAAGTGAGCTTTTTGGCCATGCGCCCGGTGCTTGGGGTCATTCCATCGAAGGTAAAAAGGGGTTTTTCGAGCAGGCGAACGGTGGATCGGTACTGCTTGATGAAATTGGCGAAATGTCTCCACGAATGCAGTCTAAACTCTTACGTTTTCTTAACGATGGAACCTTTCGCAGAGTGGGGGAAGATCAGGAAGTCAGCGTTGATGTCCGCATTATTTGCTCCACGCAAAAAAATCTGGCCAAACTGGTTGAGCAGAATATCTTTCGTCAGGATCTTTACTATCGGCTCAATGTGCTGACACTCGTGCTACCGCCGTTGCGCCAGCGCCCCCAGGATATTTTACCTCTTACCAGAATGTTTATTTCTCGCTTTGCCACTGAGCAGGGCATAGAGCCGCCGCATCTCTCAAGTTCAGTCAGTAACTTATTGATGTGTTACTCCTGGCCCGGAAACGTCCGGCAGTTATATAATGTCCTATATCGCGCGCTAACGCAGATACAGAGTTCTGAACTTTGTCCTGAGGATTTGGATTTGTCTGAGGCGGTAGAGTCAGAAGCCGGAACACTTACCGAAGCGAGTATCGCCGGAACCCTTGACGATATTACCAGCCGGTTTGAGCGTTCAGTACTCATCCATCTTTACATGGCTTATCCGAGCACCCGTAAACTGGCAAAACGGCTGGGAGTGTCGCATACCGTCATTGCTAACAAACTCCGCGAATACGGTTTGGGGCAAAGGCGGGAAGAGGGCGACGAAAAAAAGGTGTCACAGATGGAGTAGTCTCAAATAAAACTGGTCAGATACGGGCTAATTCGTATCAAATTATAGTTATATCTGAATCGAGTGGGTGATACATGGCACCTTACTGCAAGGCCATGATAGCGGCATCATAATCAGGCTCAGTAGTGATTTCATTGACTAACTGACTATGGATGACTTTGTCTTGTTCATCGAGTACCACTACTGCCCGTGCCATTAGTCCTTTAAGGGGGCTGTCGGTAATAGCTACGCCCCAGGCTTGCTTAAATTCCTCGTTGCGCATAGCAGAGAGGGTGATGACGTTGCTCAGGCCATCTGAACCACAGAAGCGGGACTGCGCAAACGGAAGGTCTGCTGAAATACATAGCACTACGGTATTAGTCATATCATTTGCTAACTGATTAAATTTGCGTACGGAAGCCGCGCAAACACCAGTATCAATGCTGGGAAATATGTTAAGTACCTTACGCTTACCAGCAAACTGGCTTAATGTAACATCTGAAAGATCTTTTGCTACCAGAGTAAAATTTTTTGCCTGGTCGCCTATTCGTGGGATTTTACCAGCAACATTAACTGGGTTTCCTTGAAAAAGTACAATGTTAGACATAGGTGTTCCTTAAATTCCAAAGTGAATACTGTTAAGGTAATAGTCTCAAAAAAGCCATAAAAAAGGTCAGATAATCGAGGCGTTACCGTTAATGCGTGTAACTATGGCTGGTGTACCAAGGAATACCGTGAATGACAACAGAATAAAATGCAACTGTTTGTTAAAAGAAAATTGATCGATAATGTAATAAATTATTTTTCAGGAAAAACGCAAAACAGTAAAGTCAGCCCCGGCAGGCCCGGCGTAAAAAGGATAATGCTATGCGACAGGTGAAGGTTTACCCGGAAATTCGGCTTTTGAATACGCCTTTCGTTATTGCTCGTGGAGTAAGCACCGAGATAAGCGTTGTGGTCGTGGAATTAGAACAGGATGGTGTTAAAGGGGCAGGAGAGTGCAGACCTTATTCACGATATGGAGAAACGTCAGAATCTGTACTGGCACAGATTGCTGCTATCGTGCCACAACTGACGTCCGGGCTGTCCCGGCAGCAATTACAAAATTGCCTGCCAGCAGGTGCAGCGCGTAATGCGGTAGACTGTGCGTTGTGGAATCTGGAAAGCCAGCTACGAAACAGCACTATATGGAGTGAAATTGGTGTAATTCCCCCCGACATAATTACGACGGCCCAGACGATCAGCATTAATGAACCGGATAATATGGCCCTTTGTGCAAAGAGTTTATGGGAGCGGGGAGCGCGCCTGCTTAAAATCAAACTTGATCAGCATCTGATTACTGAAAGGGTTGTGGCTATTCGATCTGCTGTGCCAGAGGCCACACTAATCGTGGATGCCAACGAATCCTGGCAGGCCGATGGGCTGGCTGAACGCTGCCAGATTTTAGCGGATCTCGGTGTTGCTATGCTTGAGCAGCCGCTGTTTGAGGGTGATGATGAAATACTCAGTCACTTCGTTCATCCTTTGCCTGTCTGTGCTGATGAAAGCTGCCACACCCGAGGCAGCCTTGATAATCTGCAAGGACGCTATGAAATGGTGAATATCAAGCTCGATAAATGCGGTGGTCTGACTGAAGCGCTGGCGCTGGCCAGTGAAGCAAAATCGCGCGGATTCACCATTATGCTTGGTTGTATGCTTTGTACATCGAGGGCTATTCTTGCGGCATTACCACTTGCCCCGCTGGCGCGGTTTGTGGATCTCGATGGGCCGAGCTGGCTGGCAGAAGACGTGGGATCCTCTCTCAATTTCACGTGTGGTAAAATTGATTTACGCTCCCTGAAAACCGAGCAGGCCAACCATTGCAGCAAGGTATTTTTCTGAAGACTCATTAGCTGAAATGGCTGGAAACTCTACTGTAATACAGGGCAGATCTATATCTTTGCACCAGTTACCAAATGATCCATTTGTCTCATATCCGGGGCCTGTCACCAAAGGGAGTGACATTTGTTTGGACAGCCACTGCCCAAGCTGAGAAGCGAGCGGGTCATCAATACAGCCCAGAGGTTCGTGGAGGGAAACTACCCACTGAGGTTTGATTTTTTCAATCAGAGAGCACAGCGCCCCAGTTTCTGGTTCAGAACCTGCACTATTACCGGTTGAAAGCAATACATCCCGCTCGCTGGCATAGCTGCTCCAGCGATAGACGGTTTCCTCCTTCTGCCAGTTGCTGGCGGGAAAGTTGCGGTTGATATCAACACCGCGTGCGTTGGCACGTAATCCTAGCTGACAGCCATCCGGATTTATAGCCAGTACGACATGATGATGACGCCTGGATGCTTCAAGGGATCGCAAAGCGCAGGAGAGGGTGATGATTGCACTATTTTCGTCGCCGTGCGTGCCAGCTATTACCAGTCCGCTTCTGCTATCAGGCTGCGGGGCTGGAAACCAGATAAGAGGCGCTCCCAACACCGAATATCCATAAATTTCACTTTTTGCCGTCAGGCGTCCCCGCTGATTACGGGGGATTAACTGCATCAAGATAGATAATCTCCGAAAAAGGGCTGGATGTTTAAATACAGAATATACGACTCGATTTCGCTATGCTGATGTCCATGATGGTAATATTTCACAGTAGTCAGCACTATATTAGTCTGCTGATTACCCCGGTAAGTCACCATCAATCTTTATTTAAGCACAATTTTTTTGAATGCGGCAGTAAGTCATCATGATTCTGCTACAGGGCCGGTCTGCGTATCTTTCCATTTCATAGTACAAATGGCAGTGAGCGTTATGTGAGCTACACCTGACAGGCTCATTGAGCAGGAAGACACCGTAGTGGAGCGTAACTGGTCATGACAAATTTCGATTTAAATTCGGTAAAATAGCAACGGCAGAGGACGTTTCACACAACTAAAAAGATGAGTATAATACTCGCCAGCCTTCTTTCCTGATTTGAGTAGTTCCCTGACAAACTGATAAATAATGATGAATCAAACAGACAACAGAAAAGTGACACTCGAATTCAATAAGCTCCAAAAACGTCTGAGAAGAAGTGTGGCAAATGCTATCAACGATTACGGCATGATCGAGGAGGATGATGTTGTGATGGTAGCTATGAGCGGCGGTAAGGATTCGTTTGTTATGCTGGATATGCTGCTTAGCTTGCAAAAAGTGGCTCCGGTTAAGTTTGATGTTATTGCCGTCAATCTGGATCAGAAACAGCCAGGCTTCCCACAACAGGTGCTGCCTGACTATTTCAAAGTGCACAATATTCCCTATTATATTGTCGATAAAAATACCTTCGCTGTTGTCAGGGAGAAAATTCCAGAGGGCAAAACGACTTGCGGATTATGTTCGCGACTGCGGCGGGGCACACTTTATGCTTTTGCAGAAAAAATTGCCGCGACTAAGATTGCCCTTGGTCATCACATGGATGACATCGTTGAAACACTGTTTCTGAATATCTTCTATGGCGCAAAAATGAAAGCGATGCCGCCAAAACTTCGCTCAGATGATGAGCGGAATATTGTGATTCGACCTCTCGCCTATTGTCGCGAGCGGGACCTCCAGCATTATGCCGAACACAAAGCCTTTCCAATTATTCCGTGCAATTTATGTGGTTCTCAGCAGGACCTCAAGCGCCAGGTAATCAAAGGAATGTTAGCGCAGTGGGATAAGATCTCGCCCGGACGAGTAGAAAATGTATTCAAATCGATACAGAATATTAACCCAAGCCAGCTGGCAGACAAAAACCTGTTCAACTTTGGCGAATTATCTGTAAGCCGGAGCGGGCAAAGAGCGAAATACGCTTTTACAGAAGCGACAGTGTCATCCACTAATATTGACATGCCTGGTAGTATAACTGTGACCAACCTTTGAATTCATTAAACCCGGTTACGACGGTCTGATCATTAATTTTTATGAAAAAATTGTTCTGCATCTTGTCCGCCGGAACTGAGGAATAGAAAGAAAAATCCATGGAAGCGGCTGAGTACTCCTATTGAAGGCGCCCATATGTCGAAATATGCAAATCCATTTTCATTGTATTTTGTCTGCTTTTCGACTTAGGGGCGATTAATTCAATGCATGCCAGATATGTTACGCCGTAACAAATAACTCTGTTTTAGCAGACTGACCGCGACAACTAAGGGTTAATCTGAAAAAAGATACATAAAAATCTAATGACCAATAATATTCCTTCACCCCCGGTAAAACGTTCTCTGATACTTATCGCGTCCATGCTGGCAATGTTCATGGCTGCCGTTGAAGTCACTATAGTGGCTACCGCTTTGCCCAGCATCGTTGCTGATTTAGGTGGGTTCTCCCAGTTTGGATGGATTTTTTCTGTCTACCTGCTTATTCAGGCAGTGAGTGTGCCAATTTATGGACGGCTGGCCGACATCTGGGGACGTAAAAAGGTATTTTTTATCGGTACTTCGCTGTTTCTTCTTGGGTCTGTGTTATGCGGTTTTGCCTCTTCAATGAATTTGTTGATTATTTTCCGTGCTTTTCAGGGACTCGGTGCCGGTGCAATCATGCCACTCACTGCTACAATCATAGCTGATGTTTACTCTCCACAGGAAAGGGCAGCGGTAGAGGGGTGGCTGTCCAGCGTATGGGGCTTTGCTGCGATTATTGGTCCTCTAATTGGCGCCTGGCTGGTAGAACATGCGCACTGGGCGTTAATCTTTTGGCTGAACGTGCCAATTGGGCTGATATCAATGGCAATGCTGGCGCGCTGGCTGCCAGAACTGGGGGAAAGACATCATACCCGCATTAACATTAGTGGCAGTCTGTTCATGATGATCACTATTCTGGCATTTCTCATAGCTTTGCAGCAGGCTCATTCACTAGGATACTGGATTATTCCTTTACTAATTATTGCCATATATAGTGGCCTGAAGCTCTGGCAGCATGAGCACCACAGTAATCAGCCTCTTTTCCCTCCAGTTATCTGGCGGAGCAAAATACACATTGCCGGAAATCTGGGCAATTTTACTATTGGGGCCGCCATGATGGGAATTAGCGCCTTTCTGCCAACATGGATTCAGGGAGTCACAGGTGGTACACCATCTCAGGCAGGGAGTACCCTGGCGGTAATGTCCATCGGCTGGCCACTGGCAAGTATAATGACTGGCAGACTTATTCGTTGCAGTTCTTATCGTTTTACTGCGTTAGTCGGTACGCTGTTGCTTTCGACAGGGTGTTCTATGCTTCTGCTGTTAAATAGCACAACCAGTATGTTCACCGCAGCGCTGATAGCGTTTGTAATTGGCAGCGGTTTGGGAATAACCAGCACCACGTTTTTAGTAGCGGTTCAAAACCATGCTGAATATTCCATTCGAGGTATCTGTACCGCGGCGACCATGTTCAGCCGGATGCTTGGTTCAGCACTGGGTACAGTAGTGATGGGAACGGTATTGAATCTCAATCTGCTTATGCGTCTGCCGCATTTCGGTGACCCAATTCAGCAGATTATGTCGTCATCCCAGCGTGCAGCTTTGCCGGAACAGACATTGAGATTATTGACGGAGCAGGTTGCACATTCACTTCACTGGGTTTTTGTAGTGGCATTTATTTTTGCACTAACTACCCTGTTGATTGCGAAAATGCTGCCACAGAGACAGCAGCAACAATAAATCACATGCTTGTTACTGTGTGTCCGAATTGAGGGTAGCTGCCGCTACCCTTAACACATTTTAAAAAAACCATACTGAGGCTGGTTACTGTGCTGATTTCTCCTGCGAACTGACAGCCGGAGTTTGAATGGTGTGCATTTTCTCCTGTGGACTGACAACAGCCGGAGTTTGAGGGGTGTTCATTTTCTCCTGCGAACTGACAGCCGGAGTTTGAGGGGTGTTCATTTTCTCCTGCGGACTAACAGCCGGAGTTTGAATGGTGTTCATTTTCTCCTGTGGACTGACAGCCGGAGTTTGAGGGATGTTCATTTTCTCCTGTGGACTGACAGCCGGAGTTTGAGGGGTGTGCGTTTTGCCCTTAATTCGTTTATAAATAATTTTTTTACTATTGTTTTGACAATTTCCTACGATCCTGCCATCTGCCTCATTTGGCAAAGCAGTACTGGCAACAGTTTCCAGAGTGAATTCGGAAGCCGGAACACCGTGTTTGATTATCTTGCGGCTGATATCATTTTTTACGGATTCGCAGGAAGCTTGTACTAACTGTGGTGCGGTAAGTAACAGACAACAGGCCAGCGTTTGTTTTATATTTCTCATTTATTTCTATACTCTTCATTTACATCCCCGGTTCCGATTTATCAGGTATTACTCCCCCTGTAACAAATCGGAAGGATTACCGTGGAAAAAACACGCAAATTAATCAGGTACTCAAAAAAGTGCGCTGATTAACGTTTTTTATTAATACTTAATGACTCTTCCGGTGCGACGATCAAGACAACGCGCAGTATTTGGTTCCCAGTAGGCATTAACATTACTGCTCTCAACACATCTGTTACGGGCATCGATAGCACTGTCTTTTTTGTCGAATTCTTTCTCTAAGCGGGTGTTAGATTTTTGACGAAGGCGACGAGTTTCATCCCACTGCTCTTTATGCTGACGTGCTTTTTCATTGTCGAGCGCATTATTACCCTTTTCGATCACCAGACGATTCGTTTCAGCCAAAGCCGATGAATTTAAAAGCAGATAGCCAGCCGTAAAAGGTAGCATCAGTAAAGCCGGGGCAAGAATTTTGACAACGCTTTTCATTAAACTCATTCCTTTTTCAGAGACAATCTAAACTGTTACTAAAAGAAGTAATAAACCCGGTAACAGCCAGCAGTACCAATGTTTAATTTTTTCACTGACAGAATACAACTTAATAACAAGCATATCTGACATGATATATAAGATTATCATGTGTCTGTCAGATGATACCTCATACTAAGTCATAGCGACCCAGTATACCATACCATTTAACATTGGACTGAATAATGTATCTTACCCAATTCTGAATAAGTGACACTGTCATTTTATAGCTAAAGATTTGGTGTTGATTACGCTACCGAATACCTTCCCGGACATACAAACCCGCCGGGAGTTTTAGACTAATTAATGAAGGAGGGATGGAACTGTAACTTCAGGTCAACTCCTGATGAACTGTGATATAACTTTACTGACAATGCCTGAGGCATCTTCATGCGCAGAATGACCAGCATAGGGAAGATTCAGGAAGCAGGAGGTCGGGATCATCTCAGACAGATTAAAGGCATGCTCTCTTGATACTAAATGATCTTCATCTCCTCTGATAATTAGAAAGGGGCAGTCAATTTTTTTTACGTGCTATTATTTAACATAATAAACATTATGCGAACTACCATATCTTATGGTGCTTGCTTAGTTTGATAGCTCGTAGTCGTGACTGGGCCGTTCGTTGTGTTCACGAGTCTAAGTTGTATGATGAAAATTGTTTTTTAACGTTAACTTATCACAATCGTTTTTTACCACCTGATGGTTCTTTATGTCGTTCTCATTTGACGAAATTTTTTAAGCGGTTACGTTCCAGAATCGATCGCCCTGTTCGTTATTTTGCATGTGGTGAGTATGGAGAAGCGTTTTTAAGACCGCATTATCATGTGATTCTTTTTAATTATAATTTCGATGATAAGTGCCTTTATAAATCTGGTAAATTTCCACTTTATACTTCTGATATGTTGACCAGTCTATGGCCTTATGGCCATTCCGTTGTTTCTGGTTTTTCTTTTGAATCGGCGGCATATACTGCACGTTATTGTGTAAAAAAAATTAATGGTAATGATGCAGCTGATCATTACGGTAGTCGTGTGCCTGAATTCAATGCTATGAGCCGTCGTCCCGGTATTGGGTATTGTGAGTAAACCTCCTCGTTATTATGATAAGCCACCTTCTGTAGGTGTTATTTTTGGTGAACCTACTATGACGCCACAGAATTTCGCGGCTGAGGTTGATATTAATAATATTGTTAAACGTGCCATATCTACACAGGATTATTCAGTTTTACAACCTGTTGATCGTCAACATTTTTTTGATACTTCTGATTTTACTGATTATCACTCGACTTTAGATACATTAAATACGGTCTCCGAAGATTTTCAGGGATTGCCCTCTGCCATTCGTCGGCGTTTCAATGATGATGTGAGTGCTTATGTCAGTTTTATGTCTAATCCTGAAAATTTTAAATTTGGCGTTGTTAGTCCTGATTCCCGTGTTCAGCGCCCTGAGTATTTAGGAGGTGGAACAGTTACAGTTAATATTAATCCTGTAGTCCAAAATTCTTCTGCTAATGATACTTCTCCTCAAGGTAATCTTGCTGCTTATGGTGTATCTGGTAGTTATGAGCATGGTTTTTCGCATTCTTTTGTTGAGCATTCTATTGTGATTGGTTTGCTTTGTGTTCGTGCTGATTTGACTTATTAACAGGGAATTCCTCGTATGTTTTCCCGTAAGACTCGTTTTGATCATTATTGGCCAGTTTTGGCTCATCTTGGTGGGCTGGCTGTATTAAATTATGCGCAAGGCACTTCTGTAGATGAGGAGGTATTTGGTTATCAGGAGCGTTTTGCAGAATATCGTTATTCCCCCTCTAAAATTACAGGTAAGATGCGGTCTGTTGATAAACAGTCTTTAGATGTTTGGCACCTTTCTCAGAAGTTTGATAATTTGCCTAAATTAAATTCAGAATTTATTGAAGAGCGCCCCCCTGTTAAGCGTGTTCTTGCTGTGCAGGATGAGCCTGAGTTTTTGTTAGATGTTTATTTCAATTTGAAGTGCGCCCGTCCTGTGCCTGTCTATAGTGTGCCCGGTTATGTAGATCATTTTTAAGACGTGTTTATTATGGGTTTTGGATCTATCCTTGGCGGTGTTGGTTCTATTCTTTGTTCTGCTGTGAGTCTTTTTGAAGCGGATAAGAATCGAGGTTTTCAGGAGCGTTTGTCTAATACTTCTGTCAAACGTCGTGTTGCGGATTTGCGTGCTGCTGGTCTTAATCCGATATTAGCAGCGACTAATGGCTCGTTACAGGGTGCTGCCGTTCCTGCCGGTAACATGCCGGATACAAATGGTTTCTCTGAAGCTGGCAAAGTGTGGTCTGCTGTTTCTCAGGCCAAGACTGCTAAGAGGCAGTCGGAGTCTAATATTCGTTTGCAGTCTGCTCAAAGTGCTAATTACTTAGCTGATATAGCATTGATACAGCATTAAAGCAAGCTGAAACGGTTAACAGATCTGAGGTTGATCAACTTATAAAGCAACAGATTTTGACTGAGGCAACTAAGCGCGCTAATGTTGATGCCCAGTCTGGTCTTTTTCAGCGCAGACTATTCGTAATCGGTTAAATGCGGTCAGGGATAAGGTAGAAGCGGATTTTTATGGAACTCCACATGGAAGTAATGTGTTTTGGAATAATGAAAGGTATAAATCAGGTCCTTATACAATTTCTCCTTATTTTAATGCGCTTTCTTCTGGGTATCATTTTTTGTCTCCTACTGCTCGTCAGATTTCTGAATTTGTGTTGCGTGGTCGTGATTATTTCTTTCAGAAGCGCCGTGAAACTGATAAGCCATTTGGTGTTTTAAAAAGGAAAAAGAGGAGATGATGGATGCCTCGTGAGTCTGAGCTTGATAAGCTTCTTAGATGTATTCGCATTATTTTGTATACTGTGTTTTATTTTTGGTGTACGGTTTTTGTTCTTTCTTTGATTTTTGGTACTGTTTTTCGTCCGTTTTGGTAGGAGGTTTTATACAGACACCTAAATCACCCGGTTTGCGTAATCAAGAAACTTCTCTTTAAGATCAAAAACAGTAATACGGGTCACCATAATCACATTAACACAAGCCTGAAAATGGTCAGGCAATACAGAAGCTATCAGGTGAGAAAAATCATCAGGAAAGCCAAAAGAAACAATCTCAGTAAGATATTGCAATAAAAGCGCTACAGTGGTTGTAATTAAAGCAATCAGTGCAAACGCTATTAAGCCAGTTTTTGTAGCAAGACGCGCAAGAAAACCTGCCAGATAACCAATAAATAAAGGCACAAGGCCAATAAGGAAACGCAATATAATGCCGGAATACCCAGTAAAAAAGACATCACTCAGCCCCTTTGCAAAGTAAAGAAGTTGAGGACGTAAATACATACCAGAATGTCAGACAATAAAAAATCTATGAAAGTGTATTATTTATAGTCAGTGATTTATCGCATTCAATATTAATCTGATAAACTTCACCGGGAAAAATAACCAGATCAGAACAGCCGTTACCATCAGGCAAATGAGGAAGCATCACATTTTTATTTAAAAATACGTCACATAATGCACCGTGAGAATCTTTTGATATGCCTAATTCAAGATCTGCCACTGATGAAGCAGGGTCTAATTCAGAATCACCCTTTCCATAACGGGAATTACCGCCAGAAGGGTCAGTAAAACGGGCCGTACCGTGGGTAAGATTATTAATAGCATCGTCCAGAAGATTTATATTACTTTCAGTCTGTTTGTTAGCAGATTTCGTATCATCAGCAAAGGTATCTTTCTCAGTAAGTTTATTATAAATATTACTGGCAATCTCTGGTGAAGCTCCCCTGACAGCGGTCTGAATATCATCTTTCGTAAGAACAGAGCCACCCATACCCCCATCGCACTGCCATCATCAGCAGGAGAAGAAGGTTTATCAGCTGGATCTGCTACAGTTCCGGTAGACTTCCATGTAGCAGCACAGAAAGTGCCGTCACGTTCGCAGACAATCACACCAGTAGCTTTATACTCGCAGCCGTTATAATAGATATAATGATCTCCTCCACCGGAATAGACATTATCAAATATCCCTTCTAGCTTCGCATATTTCTCCCGGCGTAGCTCAGAAGGTTTTTCATGCTAGACAGAACGCTGATGATCAATAATAATATAAGCAGTTAACGACCAGAATTTATCTTTTTCTCCCGGATAATCACTATAAGTACAGGAATGAGCAGTAACAAAGCGAAACTTATAGAGCTAGACGAATAAGGAAACCTGAAACTAAAAACAAAAGCAGAAAATAAGAAAAAATAGTAAAAATCTAATAAACGGAACAAAATTAATAATGGAAATGGTGATGGTAGTTATGGATACGGATATGGTTATTCATATACCGAAGGAGTTTTAATTCTGGCTAAGAAACTTGATAAAGAGGATGCCTAATAATAGATTTATTTCTATTGGGGAATAAAAAATGGTTCGCATAATAGCAGACGTCTGTACGATTGTTTTGATGATCCATAGCTGGCAGAAATAATTTTTTTTACAGATGTTTCCTGTGTGACGGAACTCGGTGTGTAATAAGCCGAATTCTGTATGTAATAAGTAAAATATACATAGTCCGGGAATCAATTCTGTTTATTACACACCTCCCATTGTTCACATTTTTAGCGCCCTGCATCAGGCGGCTAAAAAACGCCTGCACCGTCACACAGATTCTCCTAATAGCGTTATGTGTAATGTAAATAGGCCACAGAGGTGATCTATTTTCGCTGCGGCCTATCCAACATAACGGCATATCACATTGTGCAAACTACCGTTGTAGCACCAATATAGGTTTGCAACTGAGCGTCAAGTTTAGCGGCTGGTAAATCGTTTAGAGATACAGGTTTTGAAGGCCGTACAGATAGATGCTGCCTGCTGGTTTATATTGATGATGCCACCAGGTAGTATGCTCCGAATTATTATCACAGGCGGTCCGGGAGCAGGTAAAAGTAATCTGCTGAAATATTTAAGCGCGCAAGGTTTTCCAACTTCAGCTGAAGCAGGACGCGCAATCATTCAGGATCAGGTGACTATTGGGGGAAATGCTTTACCGTGGGGAAATCGTGAGGCCTTTGCCGAACTTATGCTGAACTGGGAACTACGCTCGTGGCATGCGGCAGAAGGAAGTAGCACTCCATTTTTCTTTGACAGAGGGATTCCTGATGTTGCCGGTTATCTGGCTCATTGTAATTTACCTGTCCCTGTGCACATGGAGAAAGCAATAAAACAGTTTCGTTATGCACATCCAGTGTTCATCGCTCCTCCATGGGAAGATATATTTGTACAGGACGCGGAGCGTAAGCAGTCATTTACTGAAGCGGTTCAGACATACTATGCGATAGTTGAGTCTTACAGCAGATACGGTTACCACCTCATTGAATTACCCCTCGTGCGGGTAGAAGAGCGTGCTGAATTCATTTTATCCAGCTGGTGCTGTTGCATTAATAATGCCAGTGACCTTTTATCCTGATATAAATTTTATCCATATACCAGTCCCCGCCATAGGTTTTTTGCTTCTTCCTGACAGTCCTTGCAAGCTTTGGTATCAGTCGTAATATTATCCCGTTAGAATGATCAACGAAAATGCCGCTTTCCTGCATCATTTCTTCTAAATTACGCAGACTTAAGGAATACGCTAAGTACTAGCGTAAACAAACCCGTATTACTTCGACTGGATTTAAAGGATTTTCTGATGATATACATGGTTACTCACACCAGTTAAATCGTTATCAAAACTGCATCCTGTCATTGATTGATGTTAATGCGATAGAACCTTTATCTTTCCTTTTCCCTTGTGAATTATCTCATCTCGCTTCTCTATTTATAGATGTATTCTGCTATAACGATGATACTTTTGATGACTGTATTTATGCATAAACTGTCTGTAGTGGTAAATCCCGCAACCCGGTACTGCCAAATGACAGTGATTATATAATCATAATAGTAAAAATTAGTTTCGCTAATGTTTTACAATACTAAAAGTATAATGTAAAATAAACTATGTCTTGTGAAAAGTGCCTGTATCTCATTCAGTAATTATCAATAAAATTACTTCTGTTCTGTCATAACTTTTGCAGAGAGAAAAAATAGACTTGGGCACGATGATTAGCAGGCAGTATCTGTATCCGTTAAGAGTTAGGGAAAGTGACAGATGTGATAGAGTACTGAATGATTTTTTCTTTCAGCTCAATCTCCCAATTTATATTGATATATCAGAATGTTAGGATTTTTCTGTGCGCTTACTTGTTAAGTTGATACCTGTTTTGTCCGTTTATTCATAATGAAGATTGCGAAATATGCTTTAAATTTTAATTGTACCTTGAAATATTATAAGTTAATAATATTTGAGAAAATAATTTACTACCCTTCTTTTGGAGTTAATGACATGCCAACAGGCACAAAATTATATCTTGCAATGTTATTCATTTGTTATCCATTAGTCGGCTCTTCTCGCATTCAGTTAGTTAGAAATGACAAAATTAAATCCGAAGATGTTAGTACTGCAAAGATTGTCTTTAACACTGAGATTAATTCAGCGCAGGTTACTGAATTAATAACAGTGCTGGATGAACTAAATAATTCCTATCCTTCATTAAAAGAAATAGAGCTTTATATTAATAGCTTTGGTGTCAGGTGCTCTCCATCAATCTCTCCCCTTTCTTATTTATTATTGTAGGTATTTCTAGTGACAACTACTCTCTTGGGTTTGTGTAAGCATGATCTCTGCTTGATACTATATCAGAAAAATAGCACCAGTGATGATTTCTCATTCTGTATAGTAGCATGTTATAGGAAAATTAATATTAGATTATGATATTCCCGTTCAGCTGCTTATTTTTTTATTATGGAAAAACTATTTATGATTACTTTGAATACCCCCTTCTGCTTTGGGTTTTATGTGCATCATATTTAATATGTCACTATATAACGCGCATATGAAAAAATACTCATATCAGTATTAATCATGGCATACATGAATTTGGTGCTATAATAAATTATATGGCTGATTGTCATATATATTATATGTATCAATAATGATATTCACAAAAGGAAGGAGAAATACGATGCCTGCTAAATCAGATTGGGACTATGTTAATACCAGAGAGGATTACGAATTAAATTATATCTTGGATAAGTATGGTTATAGAGAAACTCAGGCTAACCGAAAATTACTTGAGTAATCTCTTCCAACAAATACAAAACATAGTGAAGTAGAAAGTCTAATTCACACAATCGATGGACTTGAAAAGAAATAACAGGGCCCTGTGATAATATTATATTAGAAGGCCGTATCGGAATAATTCCGACGGTCTTTTATCGCATCTGAATGATTATTCCCTGCCCTGTCTTATATGATAATTTCTGGTAAATAGTAGCTATGTCATATAATCATGACTCGATAAAGGTCTGGATTGCCACTATACTATTTTTGTACAGGCGATCACTGGATTGCTGTCCTGTGCTACCTTTCTTATTCTATACAATTCTGATAACGGAACAGATTTGCAGCCCAGAGATCATAGCTAATTTTATCAAAATGTTTTTCGAATTTTTTCCTGAAGTACAAAGTATGTGATTTCTACGCACATTTTCATCATTTCAGTCAGAATATAAATGTGCAGAGATTCAGGTTACTATTTACCCGCCAGACGGCTTAACATAGCTTTTCTGACTGGAGTAACGAAATATTCCTGAAAATGAATACAAATCCATATTGTTATTAGCAGATACAGAGCATAGCCTTCTGTACTGGATGATATTTGACCAACTTTATCGAGCCAGCTTATCCAGCTTCCTTTCGAATGGCTGGCTATGCTGCTCAGCAAAGGTTCAAGTGACGACCACAGCACAAAGAGTGGATAATGTAGAGCAAATATTGGCAATGATGCACTGCCAAGACGAGGTGCCCATTTTCTTAAAAATGAAGAGTGAAGATTTGGTGCCAGTGCACAAAGATATACCAGAATTAATTGTGCGGGAAGTAACAAGCTATTATGTAGTAGCGGGTACCATAGACGTTCAGGGCGATGACTGATAAGTAGTGCGGCTGTAATGAAATTTCCTATAATATATACCCACAGGAGAACTTTATACACCACTGTAAGTTGATACTGCTGATTTTGATGTTCGCGAAATAGTGCATAGCATAGTATTCCTGCCAGAAACTCCGGAAGACGAAATAAAGGAAAACGTTGTATTAATCCTGTCCATATAATTCCCCAGTATTGATTAATAACAACATAAATAGGTGGTATTAAATAGATAAAAAAAAGCATTATCAAACCCAGTTTTATTCGTCTGACCTTTAACAATTTAGTAGCTGCGTATGGGAAAATAAGATAGAAAAAAAAGAGGGCTGACAGTGACCAGAGTGGGGGATTGAAAGTCAGATACAGAGGATTCCATGCTTGTAACATGAACATTTGTAATAAACTATTAAAAAATAATTGACTGTTGTTCATGTAGACATCGAGAAGAGCTAAATGTTCTTTATCCAGAATTTCATTGGTATTATATTGAACATATCGCGGTGTGAGCATTACTCCATGTGGCTGAATCGATAGCCACTCAATAAATATTAATATTAGCACTGTAAACAGTAGTGAGAAAATATGTATTGGGTAAAGATTACAAAAACGTTTCAACCAGAAAGTTTTATTAGATTCAGCCATTTTATCATGGTTAAAATAGACGTGCGTCATCAAAAAGCCAGACAAAACAAAAAAAGTGCTGGTAGCAAAAAAACCAACAGATGTCAGTTCCCGCAACCAAAAAAAATTCTCTATTTGCGGATAGCGATTTAAGGTGTGGCAGAGCACAATGTAAATGCTGAGTATAAATCTTAACCATTCCAGACCCAGAAATCGTACTTTTTTCCCCATTTGTATTTCCCACTGAAGGTTGACAAACTTATTGACATTTGCTCAATATATTTCGGTTTTATCTTATTTATTTACGTATGGAGTTTTAATTTTGTTAGTACAGAGTTTGTTCCGGATACGTCGGATTTACACCTTTAGAGCCCCTAGCCCGGTCAGTATATTTTATAATTCTGTATTATAGCAATATACTTAAGCTATATTTATGCAATATAATGATTATATGGTGATTTTTATAGCAATCATGCATCACTGCCTGCGTATGTTTGCAGATAACCGGGCTAATAATCCTGTATTGGGAGTAGTTAACAAAGTTGTCTGGGATACGTTTTACAGGTTATCACGGTTGTTTACATAATACCTGCTATTCTAAGTTCACTTTTTAGATAAGCATAATAAAGTGGTGCAGCTATCACGCCCGCCAGGCCAAAAGCAGATTCAAATACCAGCATTGCTAACAATATTTCCCAAGTTTTGGCACTGATTCGGGTACTGAATATTCTAGCATTGATAAAATATTCCAGTTTGTGTATCAGAACAAGGAAAATAAGCGCTATGACAGCTGCTTTTAGTGAAAGTGACAAGCCGATGAGAACAATCACCGTATTGGAAATCAGATTACCTATAATAGGTATTAGCCCGGCCAGAAAAGTGATCATCAGAATGGTTTTAGCGAACGGAAAATCCATACCAAACAGTGGAAGAATGCCAAATAAAAATCCACAAGTCAGAAGTGTATTGATAAGAGAAATTTTAATTTGAGCAAATACCACTTCCCTGAAGGAAGTAACCAGCAGCTCCAGTCGTTCCGATAGGGCTTTTTTTAGCGGTCGCATATTCTCGTTGTTACTCACTGTAGTACGTAGTGAAATAATAGCGCCTAGCAACATGCCGATAAGCATGGTAGTGAGAGTATGGGCAGCGGTGCGTCCCATGTTCTGAAACACAACGAGATATTTACGCAGCCAGCCAATAATCAGCGCCTGTAATTCATCAATATCCGATGGGAGATAACGCACAACCACCGGTGATAGGGTGTGTTGCGCGTCTAAAAGTAATTTACTAGCAGTATCATGAAATACCTGAGCGTTTTGAAAATCATTTAGAAAAAAGCTGATAATTTTTGTAATGCCGATGATTAGGGTAAGAATAATCAGTAAACTGAGAGCAAGTATGATTATCCATCTAGCTGCCTGTCTTTTTACCAGACGCTCAACCCATGGTGTTAATGCCAGAATGACATGGTAAACAATAAATCCTGACAGAAAACAAGGGAGCAGTTTCAACGGAAAGATGAGCAGTAGTGCTGATGTGACAATAATGTAGCTACTAATCTGCATAATATTTTGTTGCTGGCTATCGTATTTTTCCATATCACAAGCCTGTTGATTGTTAGTATAAAACTAGTGTTATTGTGTAGTATACAACGAGGCAATTTTAGTACGCAGCAACAAACAAGCGGGCGGCAGGTCCGCGTTGAGACTTAGTTTAATTGACGAATTGGGTCCTGAACCTGACGACGCCAGGCGCCGGGGGACTGGCCAAACTGCCTTTTAAAACTACGATTGAAAGACTGTTGCGAGTAAAAACCGAATGAGATAGCGACATCCATAATCGCTTCAGCGCTTTGAGCGAGTCGCTCGGCTGATTTCTTCATCCTGCGTTCACGAATAAATTCACCAAGTGGATAACCAGTATGCTGTTTAAACATGCGCTGTAGATGCCACTTTGAGTAGCCTGCTCGCTCTGCCACCTTATCCAGATCCATTTTTGTTTCAATATGGTCATTAATCCATTTCACGAGATCGTCAATAAAACTACAATGATTCATCAGACTTCCCCTTTTCGTGTCTGGCTACCCTCTGAAGTAGACAGGTTCAGGGGTGTACAGATTAAAAGTAACTTTCATGTATGCATTTAAACACGGTAAAGGAGCTGCTATTAAAATACAAGTGTAATAAATAGCTTAGTTAATCAGATGTGATTGCTATCTCGCTGGTAAAAATACTATAAATCAGATGATTAATACTAATAACCTGATGCGCAGACAGGTTAACCCGCTGTAATTTCATCAGGTATATTTTAAACAGTTAGTGCGGGAAATGGCGTGAGCGTACAGCTTACAGAAAAAAAATTTAAATTGCATTTCCAGAATTGTGATATTGATTTAATGGCATAACCAGAGAACACAATCAGAACAAAAGCAATGAAGAGTGATACGCGTTTAACTACAAGCCGCTTACTGAATACAAGTTTGCCGCTGTGCTATTTGTTGTTTGAGGCGATCTCGCTGACAAATTTCAGCCAGTGAACCTGCAACGGTTTTACTTTTAAGCACGTTGAAATATGCAGTTTCAGCTTCCTGTGCCAGCTCTTTGAAAAACCAACAGGTGTTTGCCGAAACCACACAACATCCTGCTACCTCGGGGCGACCAGCCATCAGGGGCTTGTCTTCGATTACAGAATTATAAATATCACCCAGTGTTATAGTTTCTGCTGACCTGCCCAGACGAATGGTACCGCATCGCCCCAGAGTAGAAATAATAATGCCATTACGGGTCAAAGGGATCATCAGCTTTCGTACCAAGCTTGGATTAGCCTCCAGCCCTGTAGCGAGGATTTTACTGGTACTACGCCGCCCCTCCTGCTCTGCCATCGCTACAGCAAGTACCATTTGTAAGGCAGTGGGAAAACGTACATTGAGCATTTTATGAACCCTAGCAATTTACTATTGAAGGAAAATGACAAATATTCGTAAGAACAGTTAATAATTATTTAACAACATAATTGATGAATGTAATATAACAGATATTGGATGACGTCAAAAGATCATCCTCTTAATACATTGCAGGCTGTTGATTTATAGTTTATATATTAAATATTTTAATATGTTGTCTAATGTAATAATACCTTCCGGCATGATTGATAATTTATAAATAAGTCCGAATATTAGTTATGTTGTTCTGCAAGATAACGGCAGATCACTGATAAATCCTGCTGGCCATAACCTTCATTCACAGCATCCTGCCACTGCCGGGCAATAACATTTATTGCAGGCATCGCCCTGCCTGTAGTGCCAGCTGCGCATCCTTTAAGGCCCATTTGAGTTGCATCTGAGGACCTCTTTCATCGAATCCAGTTTCATTTTAATATAGGGGGCAGCTAGTGGCCCTCCTTCGAGAGCATCCCAAAAAATCGTCAGTTGAGATGCCTAATTCCTGCGCCAGTTGCATACTTTCAGCAACTCCCTGCATCAGACTAATCAGCCAAGCGTTTACCACCAGTTTTATCCGGGTGCCAGCCCCCGCTTCACCCTGCCATTTTACTGCTTTAGAGATGGCATTAAATACTGGTTCTATCCGGCTATATTGTTCCTGATCACCACTAGCAAAAACAATAATTTGTCCATTTTGAGCTGGTGTTTTAGTCCCTGATACTGGTGCATCAAAAAAGTATATATCTTTACGCTGATTGAAAAGCGTTTTGATGCGTTGGGTACTCTCAACACCGATAGTCGCCATTTGTATCACGCAGCTTGATTCATTTAGTACGGTAAAGATCTGCTCTGCAATTTGATGTGTAATCTCTGCATCAGACAACATTAAAATCACCACTTCAGCGTTTCTGGCTGCGTCTTCTGGAGTCCCACATAAATTCAGACCCAGAGAGATGAGGTCCTCTCCTCTGTGGCGGGTACGATTCCAGCCAAAAACAGTAAAATCTTTTTTTATTAAATTGGCAGCAAAGGCATGCCCCATAGCCCCCAGCCCGAGTACTGCTACTTTCGGTAATTTCATGATTTTTCTCATCGTTGCTTCTTCACTTTTCCGCTTACAAAAAACGGGTTTACAAATGATGCTGTTACCCCTGAGTATACATCACTAAATGAGGTATGGCTGGGGCGGATATTGTCATAGTTAAATGTGATTTCTCTGCCTTTTATAAAGCAGAAAGCCGGCTGATTATGACATCATGTGCCATGCTGACTTTTTATTTTATGCAATAACTTTTTTGGTTTCTTTTCAGCCATACAATAGAGCACAATGGGGCTATTGTTTCCTTATCTTTTAGAAAGATTGTTACTGAGCGTAATTTATGGAAACGACTACTGGTTCACGTAAAGTTGCCTGGCTGCGGATCATAATGATTGCTGTTGCGGCGTTTATTTTTAATACAACAGAATTCGTACCGGTTGGTCTGCTCTCTGAAATCGCCAGCTCTCTCTCGAGGTCCACTGCTGATGTAGGTATTATTCTGACTATCTATGCTTGGGTAGTCGCAGCGATGTCACTACCGATGATGCTCCTGACACGGAATATAGAGCGCCGTCTATTAATGTGCATCATTTTTATTCTGTTCATTGCCAGCCATATTTTATCAACTTGTGCCTGGAATTTTCTTAGTCTGATTATTTCGCGCATTGGTATTGCTATTGCCCATGCGATTTTCTGGTCGATTATTGCATCTTTAGCCATTCGTGTCTCACCGCCCGGCCGGCAGACTCAGGCGCTAAGTATTCTGGCAACAGGCACCGCACTGGCAATGGTCCTTGGTCTGCCATTCGGCCGCCTGGTAAGTCAGTATTTTGGTTGGCGCGCTGCTTTTGGGCTCATAGCTGTGGCTGCTGTAATTACACTTGTCTGTTTAATGCGACTATTGCCTGAAATGCCGGGCAGACATACCGGCTCATTAAGCAGCCTGCCTTTGCTGCTGCGCCGCCCTGCTCTACTTGCCCTATACATACTTATCGTTTTAACAATTACCGCACATTATACCGCTTACAGTTATATTGAACCATTTATGAAGAAAGTCGCGCTAGTAGCCGATAATGATATTACGCTGTTGTTATTACTCTTCGGTGCAGCAGGTATTCTGGGAAGCTTTCTGTTTAGCACTTTTAATAACCGCTTTCCGGTTTTTTTCCCGGTAGCTTCGCTGGTTGTTATAGTCTGCTCCATGTTACTGCTCTGGCGAGCATCTTCACATCTGCTGATGGTTATGCTGTTATGTGCTGTCTGGGGTATGGCAGCAATGACACTGGGGCTCGCCATACAAATTCGTGTTTTGGCGCTGACGCCTGATGCAACTGACGTCTCGATGTCATTGTTTTCCGGCATATACAATATTGGAATAGGAGGTGGTGCCCTGTTGGGAAACCAGATTAGCCTCCATTTTGGTATGTTTCAGATAGGTTATGTCGGTGGTATTATTGGCATAATTGCACTGGTTTGGTGTCTGGGAAGTTTTTATCGCTATCCACAGTTAAGGAGTTGTGGATAAAACAAATTAAGGTAATACAGATAAGAAGCTGTGTAATTTATTCACGGCTAAACCTGAGAATGTTATTGAACCTGGATTCTTATTGCAGAAGATTTTCGGACTTTTTTGAATTCTACTGGCTGCTGGATTCCCGCTGGAATATGTCTACCATTTTCCCCCAGGCAATATTGACATCATCATCAAGAGAAAACAAACCTGAGGTACCGACAATATAGACATCAACTCCTGATTTTGATATCTCACGAAATGTTTTTTCATTACATGAGCCATCAATCTCGGTCAGGTAATGATAGTTACCTGCCTCTCTCATTTCGATAAGTTTCCTGATCTTATTTAGTGAGCCAGGGATGAATTGTTGACCTGCAAAACCAGGATCAACAGACATCACCGTAATCTTATCAAGTAAATACGCATATTCTCTTATGATGTCAGCAGGCGTTGCCGGATTTAGAACAACACCGCATTTTCTTCCTCCCTCTTTTATCTGAGTGAGCAACCGGAATATCTTATTATTTGCTGTTTCTGGATGAAAACTAATAATATCAGCGCCAGCTTGCAGACATAATGGAATAATATCTTCTGGATGATTAACCATCAAATGAACATCAATTGGTATGTTAGTAATTTTTTTAAGATTCTCAATAAAAAATGGCGACAAAGTAATATTTCGCACATAATTTCCATCCATAATATCTACGTGATAAAAATCAGCTTTGTGATTCATTGCTGTAATCTGCTCCCTGAATCGGGTCAAATCCATGCACATCAATGATGGTGAAAATTTGGCTTTCATCAGCTCCTCCTGATAATCTAAACATTAATTAAAGAGAGGATGTTACCTAGAATAATACCCACAACACCAAAATCTGCATCCCCAAATGTGGTTGAAGCAAAGCCCATATCCCCCATTAACGGCAGAAGGATAGCAGGCAGGAATGAGATCAAAAGACCATGAGCGAATGCACCAATAACTACTCCACGGCGCCCCCCCATAACATTCCCATAGACACCGGCAGTACCACCACAGAAAAAGTGTGGAACCAGGCCCGGAACAATTACGCTCAGGTTAAACAGTGGGAAAAGAAACATAGATATCAGGCCAGCTAAGAAGCTTACGAGGAAACCTATAATTACAGCGTTTGGTGCGAAGGGAAATACTGTTGGGCAATCAAGAGCGGGTTTGGCGTCTTTCACAAGTTTGTCTGCAATTCCTTTAAATGCCGGAACAATTTCAGCAATAATCATCCGGACACCCGCGAGAATGATGTAAACTCCGGCGGCAAAGGTCAGAGACTGTATAATAGCGAATATAATAAAATTTTGGCCGTGACTTAACGTATTTTCGACAAAGTTCTTGCCTGCGATAGTAACCAGTACCAAAAAAAGGACCATCATCGTCAGGGAAATAGCTACAGATGAATCCCTCATAAAGTTAAGTGATTTCGGAACTTCAATTTCTTCAATTGTCACACTGCCCTTACCTGTGACTTTACCAATCAGGGCAGCAAGCAAATAGCCGAACGATCCAAAATGTCCTAATGCGAGTTCGTCGGTCCCGGTAATTCTTCTGGTAAAAGGCTGAAGAATAGCTGGAGAAATCACCATCATTGTACCAAGAATTAACGAGCCTGTTATTGTCACCCAGAATAGTGAAATGTTACCAGCAGAGAGTATCACAGCCAGCATTGCAGCCATATACAGAGTATGGTGACCAGTGAGGAAAATATATTTCAGTGGAGTAAAACGGGCCAGAATAATATTTATTACCATGCCAAATACCATAATCATAGCAGTAGCTGTACCAAAGCTCTTCTGTGCAAGAGCAGCCATTGCATCTGTATTTGGTACCACGCCATGAATATGAAATGAATGTTCAAAGAGACAGCTGAAAATAGCCAGTGTACTTGCAATTACAGTGGCTCCAGAGGTTAATAACACAAATCCCATAATTGTCTTTAGTGTCCCGGATATAACATTTGATACAGATTTTCTCTGTAGCACCAGGCCAATCAAAGCAAATAAACCAACCAGTATTGCAGGTGTTCCTAACACATCGTAAATAATAAAATTTAACATGTTTACTCCAATTGCACAGAGCAAGCTGTATGAGTATTAGAGGTTTTCCTTGATAATTTCTTCAATTTTATTGTTATCAAGCAAGTTGCTCAGTCCAAAAATTTTGGCTTCATGTCCGTTAAGATGCTCAGCAATATCACGTGCACTGATTATGATATCTGCTTTTTCACTTTTGGCTGAGGTTATATCTGTATGCCAGACTTCAGCCTCTTTATTGAGCTTACTGAGAATTTTCTTTACATTCATCTCGACAATAAAGCTACTCCCCAATCCATTACCGCACACTATCATAATTTTTTTCATTATTTATATCCCGTTTTTATCGTAATGACTTTATCGATAGATTCCAGACTGGAGGCATTAATCAATCTGCTGAGCTTATCTTCATCACTAAATATCTCAGCCAAAGAACTGATAAGATTAATATGCTCATTTCCCGAAATGGCGCACATCATAATGATGACATAAACTGGATCGTTCGCATGTGAACCAAAGAAAACCCCTTCTTTAACATGCAGCAAAGAGAGACCCGTTTTTATTACTCCCTGTTCAGGTCTGGCATGAGGCAGAGCCAGTCCGGGCGCAATAACATAATATGGCCCTAGTTCTTCGTGAGTTGTAAAAATAACGTCAATATATTCAGGAGAAATGAAATTCTGTAAGAGTAACGGTTGTGAGCAGAGTATCACCGCTTCCTTCCAGTCTTTAACGCTGTTAACAATATTTATCTTTTCCGGGGTTAACCACTCTGTAATCATACTTTTCCACCAGAGGTTAAAGTTCAACCAAGATACAGCCCGTCAGAAAACATAGATGAGATATATATCACAAAAATTTCAGGAAAACATTTTCTTTGTTAAAAATATATTAGAAATATTTTTCAATAAGTAACTAGTGAATTGGTGTATGTACAAATTCAGGTGTACAGGGTCGGGGATAGCCGCTGATCATTTCTTTTTTCTGCTCTCCTAACCCTTACCGATGAGATAAATAGTACTTAATTTTTGATTATGTGATGCATATCGCATATTTTTACTGCCCCTGTAAAAATATTGGCAATCTGACTGTTGATCAAATATTGATAGTTTCTTCATCAAGACTTCCCATGTCTTATTCTTCCTCTTATCTTTAACTGGTGGCAGGTTTTACTATGAAAACAAAAGATAATTGATGTTTGCTCTGATCACAGGTCGTAAGATTTCTCGTTAATCTTAGGGATAACGATGATATTACCTGCTACAGGCCAGTGTCCGTTTTCAATGTGAGGTAAGGTTTCACCTTTTTCGACTCTCTTTCGCTGATTTTTAAGTTTTTCCAGTGACTGGACTAAAAATAAAACGGGGTTTCGTATACTGCATATTTAAATTTTTCTTTAAACATTCCAGCAGTCCTGACGTTCTTATTAAGAATATACGAGCTTTCCAGGCCATCTTTCCAGGCCATCTTTCCAGGCCATACTGGCCCGCACTGTAAATAATAACACTGAAGGAACTTACCTATGACTGTAAAGAATAAAACTTATAAAGTTGCGGCAACTATCATCATGAGCATAATGCTTACCACAACATCAATTGCAAAATCAGTGCCTGTTACGACAGGATGTTCGTATGAAGATGATGTCAAATCATTTATGGCATGTATTCAAAAATGTCAGGCAAGCGCAAAAAATTATGAGGAATATATGCAGTGTACGATGGGATGATATTTTTTAATATCTAACTGAAATTTTCGATCTGACATTGACTTCATAGGTTGAGGATGTCTTTTAATCAGACACCCTCCCCTTTATTTTATATTCGAAAGCTCTGATAAATCACATGATAATTATATTTTTCTTTCAAGAAATGTAATGAATAAACTATCTATTTAAGCCATATTTTTATTTCAGGCTTATGATTTTTAGGTGAATAAATCAAAAATCATTAGTCGATGGATTAGGCAAAATGACTGCATAATATCTGATATTTGAGCAAGTCTGCATCCGAAAATTGAAAAAATTAATCAGCCTGACAGCATGTTCACCAAGCCAGGTTGCTATCATACTGCTGCATATAAACCATTTCAGTAAATCATAAGCTAACCTCAAAAATATATTCGTTAATAATATCACTTAGCAAACGATTTGTCTGATGATAATAAAAATTATTTTATATAATGATTACAGAACTCATCGGATATACTTTTATAAAAACCCCAATATTTCTGTAAACAATACGACAATAATATTAGTTAATTTTTTGATCAGTTATGGTACAGGTCGCTCATAGTTTGCATGGGGCTAAATATATCACTCTGCCCCGATGCTAGTTGAAGTTTACTCTGGAGATACTATGTTAATTCCTACCGCAACGCGTAAAATTGCCACTATAGCTTTAAAGTTAACTCTTATGTTGCCAATTTCAACACCGACATGTGCTATATCCTACCAGGATGTAACAAATGAAAAAATATTTATAGAATGTAGCAGAAAATGTCAATCAAATCAGAATTTCTGCGATTTTCCCGGATGCATTTGAATACTTTTTTGAAGATTTGTAAAAAGTAATTTCCTGAATCGGCCTTATTCCGATGGATGATGAGTAAGGCTTAATTCCCCTTGCAGTTTCTGGGGCATCACACTTTGCTCTGTTAATATTTTTTGATGATTTTTAATGGTTATGAAATCCATATGCTGCTATCCAATTCAGGCAAAGACTAAACACAGATATAAGAAATAAAGTTCCATCGACTGGCGGTTTAAGTTCAGCAGAAAAGAGGTGGCCCGGAGGCTGAACACTCCTCCCCCCAATCCTGCAAAACTTAAAAATCTGACTGACCATTTGGCAGCACTCCACAATTTCTTGTTTTGTCTACAACTGACGAAAACGGTTACGTGTATTAAACGTATCAGAGGTAACGTAACGTTCTATTTCTCGCAGACGCTGCTCGCTACGTTGCATCAGTGCATCGGCTTCATTAAGCAACTGACGCTGTTTGTAAGGCGTCATCAGGCCTATCTGACTAGTGGGTATTGGCTTTAGCACAAAGCAGAGCACGATATACAGAACTATAGTAAAAGCAAACAACCCAAAAAATAGCGACAGGACAGCCATCACCCGTATCAGAGTCACTGGAATGTCAAAATAGTGCGCCAGACCAGCGCATACACCTTTTATTCTGCCTTTTTGGGGGATCCGGTAAAGTTTTCGCTCCTGAGACATCATGATGCCCTCCAGTCAGAGTGTTGCGCTTCGAGTATCTCTTCTAAGGCATGGATACGTTCGCTCATCTGCTGCGCCTGCTGAGTAAGCCGCTGCAAACGCTCACTGTCAGATGCATTCAGATCTCCTGTAGATCGCCTGTTACTATAATGCAGCCACAGCCAAACCGGCACAACGAACAGAATAAAAAGGGTCAGAGGAATAGCTAAAAATAATGAACTCATTCATTCTCCTTCCAGATTTCAACTGACTGGTACCAGTTGACTGGCGATATTTTGTTAACCACTATGGCTCACTACGATTAATACGGGCTTTTATTGCAGCAAGCTGCTGGCTGATTTCATCATCCGCTTGCAGGGAATTAAATTGCTCATCAAGACTGTTTTCGCTTTTGCCAAACCGATGGCTTTCAGCCATAGCTTCCATATGATCAATGCGTCGTTCAAAAGACTCAAAACGGGAAAAAGCATCATTAAGTTTATTGCTGTCGAGCTGACGCCGAACATTACATGAGGAAGCCGCCGCCTGGTGACGGATTGCCAGAGCCTGCTGCCGGGCGCGGGTTTCTGTTAGTTTATTTTCCAGTTCGTTAATTTCTAATTTCATTCGCGCCAGAGTGTCCTCAATCTGCGATACCTCCGCAGCCAGGGTACCTGAGAGCTTTACCAATTTTTGTTTCTCAATTAATGCGGCACGGGCCAAATCCTCTCGGTCCCTGCGCAACGCCAGTTCAGCTTTCTGCTGCCACTCGTCCTGCTGCGCATTACTAAGCTCAATACGGCGGAGTAATTGTTTTTGTTCTGCCAGTGTTCTCGCCGAATGAGAACGCACTTCCACAAGTGTTTCCTCCATCTCCTGTATCATAAGCCTGACCATTTTTTGCGGATCTTCTGCTTTGTCCAGGAGTGTATTGATATTGGCGTTTACAATATCAGTGAACCGCGAAAAAATTCCCATAATCATATCCTCATCGTAAAATCTGTTTACCGTTTTCCTTTAGTTACTAGCAATATACATGCCAATTATTTATTCATCTGAATGATAACGTTTTTTATAATTTGCCTTTTCAGAGAATGACTGTAAAGTGGTCAAAAAAACTAACTTTATGGTTATTTTAATCATGTCTCAATACAATGAAAACCTGCTGGGAGAATCACCACTATTTCTTGATGTTCTTGACCAGGTATCAAAAATTGCCAAACTGAATAAGCCCGTTCTGGTGACCGGAGAGCGTGGCACAGGTAAAGAGCTAATTGCACATCGCCTCCATTTTCTCTCCCCGCGCTGGCAGGGCCCTTTCATTTCACTCAACTGCGCCGCACTGAACAACAATTTGCTTGACTCTGAACTCTTTGGTCATGAGGCAGGTGCTTTTACCGGAGCTCAAAAGCGTCATCAAGGACGCTTCGAGCGTGCTGATAGTGGTACGCTGTTTCTTGATGAGCTGGCAACAGCGCCTATGCAGGTGCAGGAAAAACTACTCAGGGTAATCGAATATGGCCAGCTGGAACGTGTTGGTGGCAGCCAGTCGTTGCAAGTCAGTGTGCGTCTTATCTGTGCCACTAATGACAATTTGCCAGCACTGGCGCGTCAGGGGCGTTTTCGTGCCGATCTGCTCGACAGACTGGCATTTGACGTTGTACGGCTACCACCTTTACGACACCGGCAACATGATATTTTGCTGCTGGCTGAGCAGTTTGCTATGCAGATGTGCCGTGAACTGGGATTATCACTTTTCTCCGGCTTCACGCCTTCGGCCGAAAGCAAGTTGCTTAGTTATAACTGGCCCGGCAATATTCGTGAACTTAAAAACGTGGTTGAACGTTCAGTCTATCGTCATGGAGACAGTCTGCACCCCCTCGGGGAAATTATCATTGATCCTTTCTTTAGTGATAAGTGCGAAAGCGATGAATCCGGAGCTACAGCTCTGTCGGCTCCGACTTTGCCGCTTAATCTCCGCCACTGGCAAAGAGAGCAGGAAGCACAATTATTACAAAAAGCCTTGTCACTGGCAGGCAACCATCAGCACAAGGCAGCCGACCTTCTGGGGCTGACTTATTATCAGCTACGGGCAATGTTAAAAAAACATCAGGCAGAACCAGGCGTGAAGTTAACCAGATCATCCAGAGACGATGAGATATCTGATTAAGCAGGTCTGTGAGGCCTGCTTAATTGCTAATCCAGCCCATAAGTTGTCAGCCTGTTGTAACCTGTGTGAATCTGATAAGTTAGTAGTCAAATTTTGGACCAGAGGCCATGGTGCGGTACACTCTGGCGATTGCATAAATCAACTAAAATCCTATGCGCACATTACTACTGATTTTACTGGCAGGCTCTGTGCTGGCCGCCTCCGCGGCGCAACCAGCTGATAAAAATGATATTGGCCAAAGTGGCTTTGTCTATTGTGTTAATGGTGTATTAACTACTTTTAATCCTCAACTGGCGTCTGGCGGATTAGTGGTAGACACGCTGGCCTCTCAAATTTATGACCGGTTATTGCGTGTGGCGTCTAATGGCTTTCGTTTGCAGCCGGAACTGGCGCAACGCTGGGAGGTGTCTGGCAATAATATGATCTTTCGGTTTCATTTACGCCATGATGTCTCGTTTCAGAAAACCGCATGGTTTACCCCTTCCCGCACAATGAATGCTGATGATGTTGTTTTTAGTTTTCAACGAGTTTTTGACCGGAACAACCACTGGCATAACGTTCATGGTGGGCGTTATCCTTATTTCGACAGTCTTCAATTTACTCAAAAAGTCAAGAGTGTGCATAAAATCGATCCTTATACGGTTGAGATAACACTCAAAGAGCCGGACATTTCTTTTCTCTGGCATTTGGCGACTAATTATGCTCCTGTTCTCTCGGCTGAATATGCCGCTCAACTTGAAAAGCAGAGCCGCAAGCCAGCGCTTGATAACTTTCCTGTCGGCACCGGCCCGTTTCTGTTACAGGAGTATCGCCCCAGAAATTATATTCGTCTGGTGCGCAATCCCAGCTACTGGCAGCAGGGGTTGCCACGTATGGAGCAGGTAGTGATTGATATTGGTGTTAGTGGAACCGGGCGTATTTCTAAGCTACTAACCGGTGAATGCGACGTTCTGGCCTGGCCTTCCGCCAGTCAAATCTCGGTTTTGCGTGATGATCCGAGGCTGCGACTTACTTTGCGGCCAAGCATGAATATCGCTTATTTAGCATTTAATACCAGTAAAGCGCCACTCAACCGGTCAGAAGTACGTCATGCTCTGGCGCTTGCAATCAATAATGACCGTTTAATGGAATCCGTCTACTATGGCACTGCAGAGACGGCTGCCTCGATAATACCGCGCGCCTCCTGGGGTTATGATAATGAGGCCCGCATTACCCGATACAATCCCAAAAAAGCACGCGAAATACTAAAGTCTCTTGGTATTCGAAAATTGCGGCTGAGTTTATGGGTACCCCCGGCATCTGAGCCATGGAATCCTTCACCACAAAAAACTGCTGAGATTATCCAGTCTGATTTGGACGGCATCGGGGTGCACGTTACTATTCACAGACTTGAGGGCCATTTTCAGCAAGCTATGCTAATGGACAAAAATCATGATCTGACCCTTTCTGGATGGAACTCCGATAGTGATGATCCTAACAATTTTTTCCGTCCGCTGCTCAGTTGCGCAGCAATTAGCTCAGGCACTAATATCGCCCGCTGGTGTTATCCGCCATTTGATGCGCTGTTACAGCAAGGATCACCATCGCACAATCTGGCTTGCCGCCGCAGGAGTTATCATTATGCCCAGATGATTCTGACGCGGGAATTACCGGTATTGCCGCTAGCTTCATCATTGCATCTGCTGGCTTACCGACATGATATTCAGGTACTGGAGCTGAGTACTTTTGGGAGTGCCCTCTTCGCTGGCGTTTATCGTTGTCCTGCAAGGGAAACACCATGATTATTTACACGATTCACCGACTGCTGCTCTGGCTGACTACCCTATTTACGTTATCACTGATTGGTTTTGTCCTTAGTTATTATACTCCCCATGCTCCGCTACGAGATAAGTCCCTGCTGGACGCCTTACAGTCGTGGTTTTCGGGCATTTTGCAATATGACTTTGGTTTTTCATATATTACTGGCCAGTCTATTAATCTCCGGTTATATGAACTGTTTCCAGCCACACTGGAACTATGTTGCTTTGCTTTTTTGATTGCCTTACTGATTGGCGTTCCCTTAGGCATCACGGCTGGTGTGATGCGTGGCAGGTGGCAGGATAAACTGATTAGCGCCTTAGCACTGGTGGGTTTTTCATTGCCAGTATTCTGGTTGTCATTACTTTTAATGTTGCTCTTTTCGCTTTCGCTTGGATGGCTGCCAGTATCAGGTCGCATTAACTTGCTCTATCCAATGAATACTGTCACTGGTATTGGTCTGATTGATGCTCTGCTTGAAAATTCACAATGGAGACATGCCATAATTACGAGCGTACTGATTCATCTGATCTTGCCCGTGACTACAATCTCTGTCGCATCGATGACGGAGATAATACGCCTTACCCGATTTTTTACCTGTGAAGTCATGGCGCAGAACTATATAAAAGCGGCTACAATACGAGGCCTGTCACGTTTTACAGTAATACGCCGCCACGTATTACATAATGCCATCCCACCGGTTATTTCACGGCTCGGCCCACAATTTTCAACAATACTCACCCTGACCATGATCACTGAAATAGTATTTAACTGGCCAGGAATGGGACTTTGGTTACTGGCTGCCGGACGTCAGCAGGATTTTGCCGTGCTTTCGGCCGGGATTATGGTAATGGGAGGGCTGATTGTTACTGTCAATATCCTGACCGATATACTGAGTGCAGTATTGAATCCGCTAAAACGTGGGGGGGAGTAATATGGCCAATAGTAGTATTTATACCGATATACAGCTGCCCGGCCCGTTGCGACAAACCTGGCAATTGTTCAGCCGCGATACGATAGCAATGATCGCTCTCTATGCATTTATCGTCCTGCTGATTATTTGTCTTTTCGGTAATCAGCTGGCACCATACTCTACCAAGCAACAATTCCTTGGCTATCAACTGCTCCCCCCTTCTTGGTCACATTATGGCGATGTTTCCTTTTTTCTCGGCACCGATGACATCGGGCGTGATGTGCTCAGCCGTTTGTTGCGTGGTGCCAGGCCAACAGTGGGATCAGCCATAATAATCACCTTGCTTGCTTCAATCTTCGCCATGATTATTGGAGTAGTTGCGAGTATTACAGCCGGCTGGCGTTCTGTACTAGTTAAACATTTCTTCGATACTCTGCTTGCAATTCCTTCTCTGTTACTAGCCCTGATTGTGGTGGCCTGCCTTGGAGCCTGTATACACCATGCCATGCTGGCGGTTTTTCTGGCAACGCTGCCGCGACTGATTGATGCTATTTACATCTCAGTACAGACTGAGATGGAGAAGGGTTATGTTGTGGCTGCCAGGCTTGAAGGTACCAGTAACCTCAGTATTTTTCGTTTTAGCATTCTTCCTAATATTGCTCCACAGCTAGTGAGCGAATTTACCCGCGCGCTTTCCGTTGCAATTCTCGACATTGCTGCTTTCGGTTTTCTAAATCTGGGTGCAAGGCCCCCCTCATCCGAATGGGGGGCAATGCTGGATAACTCACTTGAACTTATCTATGTAGCTCCATGGGCCGTAATGCTGCCCGGCGCTGCCATCATGATAAGTGTGCTGATAGTAAACTTACTGGGAGACGGTATCAGGCGAGCCATTATGGCGGGAGTGGAATAATGATTTTGCTGGATATTCGCAATTTGACCATCGAATTCATCACTGCTGAAGGGGCAATGAAAGTAGTAGATCGTGTGAGCATTACCCTGAATGAAGGTGAAATTCGCGGCCTGGTGGGTGAATCAGGTTCAGGTAAAAGCCTGATCGCTAAGGCTATATGCGGTGTTACTACTGACAACTGGAGGGTGAGTGCAGATCGGATGCGTTTTGATGATATTGATTTGCTACACCTGAGCTTACGTGAAAGGCGTAAGATCGTAGGACATCATGTTTCTATGATTTTTCAGGAGCCGCAATCCTGTCTTGACCCCTCTGAACGCATTGGTCGCCAGCTGATTCAGTCAATCCCTTATTGGACATATAAAGGCCGCTGGTATCAGCGTTTTCGCTGGCGGTACCGCCGTGCTGTTGAACTTTTGCATCGTGTCGGCATCAGGAACCATCAGGAAATTATGCGCTGTTTCCCCCACGAACTAACACAGGGAGAGTGCCAGAAAGTAATGATTGCGATTGCACTGGCCAATCAACCGCGACTCTTGATTGCCGATGAACCCACTAACTCCATGGATCCTACCACTCAGGCTCAAATTTTTCGGCTGCTGACAGGGCTCAATCAAAATAACAGCACGACAATACTGCTGATAAGTCATGACTTGCAGATGATGAGTCAGTGGGCAGATCGCATAAATGTCATGTATTGTGGTCAGACAGTTGAATTTGCCAGTCGGGAAGATCTGATTGAAACGCCTCACCATCCTTACACCCAGGCATTAATCCGTTCTATGCCTGATTTTTGTCAGTCTTTGCCACATAAAAGCCGTTTGAACACCCTGCCAGGGGCTATTCCCCCCCTGGAGAGCCTGCCAATAGGTTGCAGGTTAGGCCCTCGTTGCCCTTATGCACAAAAAAAATGTATTGAGACGCCAAGATTGCGGGGGGCAAAGCATCATCAGTTTGCCTGCCACTTTCCTTTAAACAGTGAGGTGCCATAAATGGCCGAAACCTGGCTGGAGGTTCGTAATCTCTGTAAAACCTTTTACCATCGCACTGGCCTGTTTAGTTACGCCCCTGTAGAAACAGTGAAAAACATCAGTTTCACACTGCGTGAAGGGCAAACCCTTGCAATAATTGGCGAAAATGGCGCGGGTAAATCGACGCTGGCAAAGATGCTTAGTGGAATAATAGCGCCTAGTGCAGGTGAGATTATAATTAATGATCATCCACTGGAGTTTGGCGACTATCGTTATCGGAGCCAGCGTATTCGTATGGTTTTTCAGGATCCTAATACCTCGCTCAACCCCCGCAAACGGATTGGTCAGGTACTTGAATTTATTTTGCGCTCTAATAGTAATTTGACCGTTCAGGAGCGAGAAAAACGCGTTGACAAAACCTTAAAACAGGTTGGATTGCGCCACCATCACGCCACTTATTATCCACATATGCTTGCTCCCGGGCAGAAACAGCGTGTTGCGCTGGCGCGAGCGTTGATACTGCGACCGCAGGTAATCATTGCTGATGAAGCAATGGCATCGCTGGACATGACTATGCGATCACAACTAGTGAATCTCATGCTGGAATTGCAGGAAAAACATAATATTGCCTATATTTATGTCACTCAGGATCTGGGTATGATGAAACATATCAGTGATCAGGTGTTAGTCATGCATGAGGGAGAGGTGGTAGAACGTGGTGGCACGGCAGACGTGCTGGCGTCGCCGCTCCACGAACTCACCAAGCGGCTTATTTCCGGCCATTTCGGTGAATCTCTGACAGCAGAATCCTGGCGCAGAGATCGCTAACAAATCAATACAGCGGTTCTTCTGTTCCAAGGCAGGCTAACGGTGATTAATGACTTATGATAGAATCAACGGCTTAATTATCGTCGGCTATTGTTATTACATGCACGATAGCTGCCACAATAATAATGCGTTATAAGGATGACAGTTATGGGTTTTCTCTCCGGTAAGCGTATTCTGATTACTGGCGTTGCCAGTAAGCTCTCCATCGCCTTTGGTATTGCCCAGGCGATGCATAAACAGGGAGCTGAACTGGCCTTTACTTATCAAAATGACAAATTAAAACAAAGGGTTTCTGAATTTGCCCGTGATCTGGGTTCTGATATCATTTTGCCCTGTGATGTGGCGGAAGACGAAAGCATCAACTCGTTGTTTAGTGAACTTGCTAAATCGTGGCCGAAATTTGATGGTTTTGTCCACTCAATCGGTTTCGCCCCCGGCGATCAGCTGGATGGGGATTTTGTCAGCGCTGTCACTCGTGAAGGGTTCAAAATAGCGCATGACATTAGCGCATACAGCTTTGTCGCTCTGGCAAAAGCGTGTCGTGAGATGTTAAACCCCCGCTCAGGACTGCTTACTCTTACTTATCTGGGTGCTGAGCGCGCGATTCCTAACTATAACGTGATGGGGCTGGCGAAAGCGTCTTTGGAAGCTAATGTTCGCTACATGGCTAATGCAATGGGTCCACAAGATATTCGGGTAAACGCTATCTCTGCCGGCCCTATCCGTACTCTTGCAGCGTCCGGTATTAAAGACTTCCGTAAGATGCTGGCTCACTGTGAAGCTGTTACCCCTATTCGCCGTACTGTAACTATTGAGGACGTTGGTAATTCTGCTGCTTTCCTCTGTTCTGATCTGGCCGCCGGGATTACTGGTGAAGTGGTTCATGTTGATGGTGGTTTTAGCATTGCTGCCATGAATGAGCTGGAACTGAAGTAAACATTTTCTGGTGAGGCTTCAGGCCTCACCTCGTTTCTTCTTTTTTATTTCATATCTGGTGTTACCTGTTTACAAATGATGACATCGCGAACGCCTTTATTTTAAATGTTATCTATTTTGAGCTGAGGATCATCGGGCACGTACGTGTCAATCAATGCATCCACATCTCCTTTAACTATTAATGGCAGATAATGCGTAATTGTCTCTGCCGGCCAGTTCCACCATGCCAGTTTTTCCAGCCTGATAATAGTATCGGGCGGAAAACGAGTTTTGATCACTCTCGCGGGATTGCCTCCTGCAACACTATAGGCGGGTACATTCGCAGTAACAACTGCGTGGGATGCAATGACAGCACCGTTGCCAACTGTTATTCCCGGCATAATTAAGGCATCAAAACCTATCCATACATCATTCTCAATAACAGTGTCACCCTTGTAAGGGAGATCTTCAGGCGCTGGCATTACTTTTTCCCATCCGTTACCGAATATCTGGAACGGATAAGTTGAAATGCCTGATAACTTATGATTTGCCCCATTCATGATAAATTTAACGCCCCTGGAAATTGCGCAAAATTTGCCAATGATCAGTTTGTCTCCAATAAATGGAAAGTGGTACAGAACATGGCGTTCGAAATTTTCAGCATGATCCGGGCCATCATAATAACTGTAATCACCGACAATAATATTGGGATTTTTTACGATATTTTTGATGTAGCAAACCTGAGGAAAATCAGCCATAGGGTGCTTATTCTGAGGGCAGGACCATTCATATCAACTCCTTACTTATCTACAGTGTTTATCCAGAATGATTGCAAAGAAATACCTGTTTGCTGGTTACACTTCCTGATGTCTTCCGTTTTCAGCATTTAAAATTTTCCCAACTTATTCAGATAAATTTTTCTTACAAATTTGGCATCTACCGCAAAGATATTGTTTTTTTTATGTTGATAAAATGTCAGCAGATTTGTAACGAACAACATGTTAGCCAACAGACTGGTGACCCGGAGTGCGTTATTGCAGGTTTACTACACACCAGGAAATGGCTTATTATATTAAGAGTCGATCCCAGAGCGATTAGCATTTTCTGACGGTTTTCAACTAAACTTGACTGCCGTCATATAATATTAATCTTGCTGCCTGGGCAGTTATCGCGTAAAACTGTCACCCGCTCTCAGACCACATAAACGATAGACATTATGTTTCAAGATAATCCCCTGCTTGCACAGCTTAAAGAGAAACTCCACGCCCAGACACCGCGTGTTGAAGGTGTGGTCAAAAGTACCGATAAAGGGTTTGGTTTTCTGGAAGTTGATTCTCAAAAAAGTTACTTTATCCCACCGTCACAAATGAAGAAAGTGATGCATGGTGATCGCATTGTTGCTGTATTACAGACTGACAGAGAACGCGATGTTGCAGAACCAGAAAAACTGATTGAACCGTTTCTTAGCCGTTTCGTAGGGCGCATCCAGAAAAAAGAGGGGCGCTTTTGTATCATCCCAGATCACCCGCTGTTAAAAGAGTCAATACTCTGCCGGGCTGCGGGCGGGCTCAAACATAATTTTCAGGTCAATGACTGGGCGGTGGCAGAGATGCGCCGCCATCCGCTCAAGGGTGATCGCGGTTTCTATGCTGAACTTACTGAATACATTACCGCAGGCAATGATCCTTTCGCTCCATGGTGGGTGACACTGTCACATCATAATCTTGAGCGGCTCCCTCCTATGGAGGAACCTGGTGAAATACTGGACGAAGGCTTACAACGAGAGGATCTGACTGCCCTAGAGTTTGTTACTATCGACAGCGCCAGCACTGAAGATATCGACGATGCACTTTATGTTTGTGAAACACCAGAGGGTGAGTTGCAACTCACCATTGCTATTGCTGACCCCACCGCATGGATAGCCGAAGGCAGCACACTTGATCTGATTGCGGCCAGTCGAGCATTTACCAACTATCTGCCCGGCTTCAATATCCCAATGCTGCCTCGTGAATTATCAGATGACCGCTGTTCATTACGTTTACATCAGCGCCGTCCGGTTCTTGCCTGCCGTGTAACGGTGTCGAAAGAGGGTGAACTACGTGATGATATGCATTTCTTCACTGCGTGGATTGAATCTAAAGCCCGGCTAATTTATGACGACGTTTCAGATTGGCTGGAGAATACTGGCAGCTGGCAGCCACAGAGTGATGCTATTGCTAATCAGATTATGTTGCTTCATCGCCTGTGTCTGTCCCGAACTGCATGGCGCCAAACACATGCGCTGGTGTTTAAAGAACGTTCAGACTATGTTTTTCTGCTGGATGATAATGCTGAAGTCCTGGATATCATTGCTGAATCGCGACGCATCAGTAATCGTATTGTCGAAGAAGCGATGATTACCGCCAACATTTGTGCTGCTGAAGTGTTACAAAATAAGCTGGGTTTTGGTATCTACAATGTACATAGCGGGTTCGAGTATGTTAATGCCGATCAGGCTTGCAGTCTGCTGGCCAGTCACGGTATCCAGACGACCCCGGCAACACTGATGACTCTGGAGGGTTACTGCGCCCTGCGCCGCCAGCTGGATAGTCTGCCAACGTCATTTCTTGATAATCGCATTCGTCGTTTTCTCTCTTTTGGTGGTATGAGTACCCGCCCTGAACCCCATTTTGGTCTGGGTCTCAAAGCTTATGCCACCTGGACATCACCTATCCGTAAATATGGTGACATGGTTAATCATCGTCTGCTTAAAGCAATTATTTGTGGTAAAGATGCCCGACGGCCGTCTGAGGAGATAACTTTGAAAATGGCCGAACGTCGCCGTCTTTACCGTCTGGCTGAACGCGATGTCAGTAGCTGGCTTTATGCCCGATTTTTGCAAAAAATGGCAGGCGGTGATAAGCGTTTTAGCGGAGAAATTATTGATATTTCCCGTGGCGGCATGCGCCTTCGTCTGGCAGAAAATGGAGCGGTGGTATTCGTTCCTGCCTCATTCCTGCATGCGGTACGCGACGAGATGGTATGTAGCCCGGAGAATGGCACTATCGAGATAAAAGGCCAGTTAGCTTATCGAGTGAGCGATACCGTTGATGTTACGCTTGCAGAAGTACGGATGGAAACACGCAGCATTGTAGCACGGCCTGCCGCCTGATTATTACTGTGAGGCCATCAGGCCTCACATCCCCATCCCCGCCCCATTTATGCCTTGCGGTGCATGTCACACCCTGATTTACTCTTTGTATTATTGCCGCATATCATCACATACAATGTGACTGATTCACGGACATTATTAAATAATCTGACATATTAGTCGGCAATAATAAGGAGTTATGTTATGGAAAAGCTGCGATCCTGCATTGTCTGGATTTTGGTCTCAATAACGGGAGCGACTGCACTGGCAATGCTGGCACTTCGCCGTGGAGAAACAGTTAACGCACTTTGGCTGGTTATTGCCGCTATTGCCTGTTACTCCATCGCCTGGCGATTTTACAGTTTGTTTATCTCCCGCCGCATTTTCGAACTGGATGACAATCGACTGACACCCGCTGAGCGTCATAATGATGGCCTGGATTATGTTCCCACTAATAAATGGGTACTGTTTGGGCATCATTTTGCTGCAATTGCGGGTGCCGGACCACTTATAGGCCCTATTCTTGCTGCGCAGATGGGATTTCTTCCAGGCACTATCTGGATTCTGGCTGGTGTTGTGTTTGCTGGTGCTGTTCAGGATTTTTTAGTGCTATTCATTTCCACTCGTCGTGATGGCCGCTCACTCGGAGAAATCGCGTGTCAGGAATTAGGATCTTTTGCTGGCATAGTGACGATGCTGGGTGCTCTGGGCGTGATGATCATTATCCTTTCGGTGCTGGCCCTAGTGGTAGTGAAAGCACTGACTAACTCGCCCTGGGGAATGTTTACCATTGCGCTAACTCTTCCCATAGCTCTGCTGATGGGTATTTATATGCGTTTTATTCGCCCCGGCCGCATTCTGGAAATTTCAGTTGTTGGTTTTTTGCTAATGATTGGGGCTATTGTCTATGGTGAAAATGTAGCAAGGGACCCCTTCTGGGGGCCCTTTTTTACACTGGACGGGACTACCCTTACCTTTGTATTGGTTATCTACGGTTTTGTCGCTTCTGTTTTGCCCGTCTGGCTGATACTCGCTCCTCGTGATTATCTCTCTACCTTCCTTAAAATCGGTGTGATTGCCGGTCTGGCCGTAGGTATTCTGTTTGCAATGCCGGACCTGAAGATGCCTGCTGTAACTCATTTTATTGATGGCAGCGGTCCTGTCTTCTCCGGCAATATCTTTCCCTTCCTTTTTATCACCATCGCCTGTGGTGCAATCTCTGGTTTTCACGCACTGGTTTCCAGTGGGACGACGCCAAAGCTTATCGAGCGCGAGAGCCATATACGCGTCATAGACTATGGCGCAATGTTAATGGAGTCATTCGTGGCTATCATGGCACTTATTTGCGCTTCTGTTATCGATCCGGGAGTTTATTTTGCTATGAACTCCCCCGCTGCGTTGATAGGGAGTACTGCTGAAAGTGCCTCTCAGTTAATCAGCCAGTGGGGATTTGTTATCACACCGCAGAATCTGAGTCAGGTCGCTCAAAATGTTGGCGAACTCTCTGTGCTTTCGCGCACTGGTGGTGCGCCTACTTTTGCAGTAGGGATGGCTCGTATTATCACCGAAATATTCAACAGCCCTGCCCTGATGGCTTTCTGGTATCACTTTGCCATTCTGTTTGAAGCCCTTTTTATTTTGACAGCCGTCGATGCAGGAACTCGTGCCTGCCGGTTTATGGTGCAGGATCTTATTGGGGTGATGATTCCAGCGCTTGCCAGTAATCGCAACTGGTTTGGCAATATAATGGGCACTGCTGTCGCTGTTGCCGGATGGGGTTTTTTTGTCTGGCAGGGTGTGATTGACCCTCTCGGCGGAATAAACACACTCTGGCCATTATTCGGCATTGGTAACCAGATGCTCGCCTCTATGGCATTGATAGTCGGCACAGTTGTTCTGTTTAAAATGAAAAAAGAACGTTATGCATGGGTTACTCTGCTCCCTACTGGATGGCTTTTTATCACTTCGATATATGCGGGGTGGCAAAAAATCTTTGATCCCAAACCGTCCATTGGATTTCTGGCACAGGCCAGACGTTTTGATCAGGGTATTGACGAAGGAATAATTATTGCACCTGCTAAAACAGTGGCTGAGATGCAAACTATTGTTTTGGGTAATCAAATAAATGCTCTGCTTTGCGGTTTTTTCATGTTAGTAGCGGTCACGATGCTGATTGCTGCTGGTTTTGCCATTCGTAAAGCATTACATAGTACACAACCGAGCAGTCATGAATCAGCTCCGATATTACGCGAGGAAGTTTCTCATGTTTAACAAACTTTTGTCAGGCCTGGTCTGTAAAAATGGCCGGTTCTCATCGTCATTCTGCTATCATGATTTATTTTTTGCTTTAATTAAATTTAATTATTAAAAATATCTTTATTTTTT